>ERZ826016.441-NODE-441-length-52281-cov-15.836346_pt1 | contig 52281 bp, 33 predicted proteins | sample MGYA00519872_ERZ826016 | MGnify/ENA primary metagenome ERZ826016 (study PRJEB31778, sample SAMEA3449218) | human gut metagenome | biome: human gut; feature: human-associated habitat; material: faeces | place: United Kingdom | collected 2010/2012 ... | reverse complement strand
TGGCTCTGCTTTCATCTGTAACTCTTTGTGGTAAGCACTTTCAGCAATCTGTGGAAGCACTGAAAGCAGAAATATAACAGCTTGCTGAATAGGATAAAAAAGAAGCGTTTCCCCGGTGAAAGAGAAACGCTTCTTACTATTTTATGACTTAACTCGGAATGAATTATTTTAATACAACAGGTTTGTATTTCGGAACTAATGCTTTCATTACAATCCAACCAATGAGGTAGGCAACGGAACAAATACAGAAGATAATAAAGTAACCTGCAGGTTTGCCTTCGAAGCCCATGAACGTCATATGCACTTTGTCTGCATGTACAAACAATTCACCTGCACTGTATTGCAATAACATGGAACCTATACCACCTGCCATACCGCCAATACCTGTAATAGTTGCGATTGCAGCTTTAGGGAACATATCACCTACGGTAGAGAAGATATTGGCAGACCAAGATTGGTGAGCTGCACCACCGATACCAATCATGATAACCGGGAACCACGGAGAGATTGTGCCCAATGGTTGAGCCAACAATACCAATAACGGGAAGAATGCGAAGATTAACATCGCTTTCATGCGTGCGGCATAAGGATTGAGTCCGGTTTTGTTGATAATGATAGTCGGAAGTTTACCTCCGTAGATAGATAGCATGGTGATAGCATAAAGAGTAAAGATAAGTGCCACACCTAAACCTTCAGAAGTCTTGATTCCAAACTGGGTATTCAAATAAGATGGAGTCCAGAACAAGAAGAACCACCACACACCATCGGTCATGAATTTACCGAAGGCAAACGCCCATGTTTGTTTGTAAGTGAAGCATTTCAGGAAACTCATCTTCTTTCCTTCTTCTGCTTCTTCTTTCACTTCTTCAAGTGCAGATTCTTTATCTTCGTGTTTATCTTGTTCGATATATTCAAGCTCGGCTTCATTTACATGTTTGCTCTTTGCAGGAGCACTGTACATAAATACCCAGAGTCCCATCCAGATGAAACCGAGAGCACCGATTACGATAAATGCCATTTCCCATCCCCATATTTTGGCAAGGAAAGGAATTGACAGTGGAGCGATCAAAGCACCGATAGACGCGCCTGCGTTAAAGATCGAAGTTGCATAAGCACGGTCTTTCTTTGGGAAGTATTCGGCTGTAACCTTGATTGCTGCGGGAAAGTTTCCTGCCTCGCCAAGTGCTAGGATACAACGTGCAACCAAGAAAGCATACATACTGATGGTAGCGATAACCACCACTGTGTCACCCGTAGCAGCAGCCAGTTCGGCAGCAGAGTGAAGTCCTACCTGAGCTTCTGTTACCACTCCGCAGAAAGCGTGAAGACATGCGCCGGCAGACCATACGCCAATCGCCCAGAGATAACCTTTCTTGGTTCCCATCCAGTCAACGAAACGTCCGGCAAACAGCATACATACTGCGTACACAATAGAGAATACGGAGGTAATGATACCGTAATGTGACTCGTCCCAATGAAATTCCGGTTTAATAAATTCGTCCCAAGTAAGGGATAAAACCTGACGGTCTAAGTAATTTACTGTCGTTGCGAAAAAAAGCATGGCACAAATAGTCCATCTGTAATTTGTCATCTTCTCGCCAACTTTTTGAAATGCATTCATGATATTAAAATTAATAGTTGTTTTTCTAGTCTCAAAAATACGCTTTATCTATATATATAGTGTAGCTATTTTGTTCAAAAGTATGCTATATTTGTTCTAAGATGTGTGCTTCGTGTGCGAAAACGATGCAAAGATAGGGCTAATAATCAGAATAATCAAGAAAAAAAGTAAAATGTGTGCGCGCACGAATTGAGTGCTTCGTTGTCAATGTATTGTATATTAGCATCTTAGCAAAGATATAGGTGGGTAAATAAATTATTTTTATGTTATGTAACATGGATTTGGTGGATAATTCTTTAGTTTCCTGTCAAGGCTTATTATGGCTTTGATCGGTCTTTATATTAATTAATCCACGTTTCCTATCAATAATTACACATTTCTTTCTTCTGTCTCCTGTATATTTGTATCATTAGATAACTCTTAAATGTATTACCTATAAATGAAAAGCAAAAAGATGAAGAAAAACTTTCGCAACCTCTTGTTGGCAGGAGCACTATTATTCTCCATTCAAATACAGTCGCAACAAACAGTATCCACAGATTTACCATGGTCGGTGCGCATGGTGGAGTCCGAAATGATTCGTTGCCCCGAATCCTGGCAACTTGATTTTCAACCGGCATTGAAATGGGATTACTGTCACGGTTTGGAGCTTCAGGCTGTGCTTGATGTGTATGATACTTACGGAAACGACAAGTATTTCAATTATGCTTTGGCTTATGCAGATACAATGACGAATGCAGATGGAACTATTGTTACTTACAGACCGACGGAGTTGAGCCTCGATCGTATTAATTCGGGAAAGTTCTATTTCCGTATCTACGAACAGACAAAGGAAGAAAAATATAAAAAAGCTCTTGATTTGTTACGTAATCAGTTCGATAACCAACCCCGCACGAAGGAAGGAGGGTTTTGGCATAAGAAGATCTACCCTCACCAAATGTGGCTTGACGGAATTTATATGGCATCACCCTTTTATGCGGAATATGCTTACCGCAACAATCGTCCGCAAGATTATCAGGATGTAATACGCCAGTTCCTTGTTATAGCTAAGCATACTTATGATCCGGCAAATGATGTCTACCGTCATGCATGGGACGAAAGCAGCAGTATGCCGTGGGCAGATAAAGTAACGGGACAGGCACCTCACAGTTGGGGGCGTGCAATGGGATGGTATGCCATGGCGTTGGTCGATGTGCTCGATTTTATTCCTAAACATGAAGAAAAGCGTGATTCGGTCTTAATGATTTTAGATAGAGTTGCCGGTCAGATTAAGCGTTTGCAAGATCACAAAACAGGTTTGTGGTATCAGGTTCTCGACCGCAGTGGCGATAAAGGCAACTATCTTGAATCTTCTGTTTCCACCATGTTTGTTTATTCTTTATTTAAAGCTGTTCGTAAGGGCTATTTGGATAAGAGATATTTAGAGGTGGCGGAGAAAGGCTATCGTGGCATTATCAATGATTTTATTGAGGTGGATAAAAACGGGCTGGTATCTATAACACAGGTTTGTGCGGTTGCCGGATTGGGAGGTAATCCTTACCGTTCGGGTGATTATGATTATTATATTAATGAGAAAATCCGTTCCAATGATGCCAAAGCTGTCGGTCCTTTTATTATGGCAAGTTTGGAATGGGAACGTTTGTGTCCTCAGGCACGTAAATCTTTAAAAGTAATTAGATAAAAAGTTATAGCTATGTTGATGGATAGATTTTGGAAGATATTCTTTCTTTTGATAGTGGTACGAACAAGTTTATTGGCGGCCAATTATCCGTTGGCAGGTGATACGGTGGTTGTTTCCCGGGATGGAACGGGAAACTTTCGTACAGTGCAGGAAGCAGTGGAAAGTATTCGTGCATTTATGGATTACACGGTAGTTATTTATATCAAAAGTGGAACTTATAAAGAAAAGGTAGTAGTCCCATCGTGGATTAAGAATGTGGAAATCGTTGGGGAGAACGCTAAAACAACAATTATAACTTACGATGATCATGCCAATATAAATAAGATGGGAACTTTCCGCACTTATACTGTAAAGGTAGAAGGGAGTAATATTACTTTTAAGGATTTAACAGTAGAAAATAATGCACCGCAATTAGGACAAGCGGTGGCTTTACATACGGTAGGGGATAGATTGATGTTTGTTAATTGCCGGTTTCTTGGCAATCAAGATACAATTTTTACCGGAGCAGAACGTACACATTTGCTTTTTACCAATTGCTATATAGAAGGTACGACTGATTTTATATTCGGTCCTTCTACTGCTCTTTTTGAAAATTGTATAATTCATAGTAAACGTGATTCTTACATTACGGCTGCATCCACTTCGCAAGAGTCTGAATTTGGCTACGTTTTTAGAAATTGTAAACTTACTGCCGCTGCCGGAGTAACAAAAGTATATTTGGGACGTCCTTGGAGACCTTATGCAGCAACAGTCTTTATGAATTGCGAAATGGGCAAACATATTGTGCCTTCCGGTTGGCATAATTGGAAAAATCCGGAGAATGAGAAAACAGCTCGATATGCAGAATATAAGTCTACCGGAGAAGGTGCATCTTTAAAAGAAAGAGTAAAATGGAGCAAACAACTTACCGATGCAGAAGCACGAAAATATTCTGTGGAAAATATGTTTAGCGGAACTGCTGATTGGTATCCTTATAAATAAACTAAGATATTGATTATTAGTGAATAAAAGAGTGTGTGAATAATGTGCAATTTTTTGTATTATCAGAAAATCTACATTAAATAACAAAATCTACACATACTAAATAATGTTTCTTTCTATGTTTGTGCTCGATAACGAGATGTAATATCCTTAAACTAATTAAAAATTAACTATAAAAAACACTGAGTATGAATTTAAATGAGCTTATCAAAAAAGCAACAGTTACTCTTCTTATGAGTGCTCTTTGCTTGATTGCATTCGCACAGGGACATCAGGTTTCTGGTACTGTATTAGATGGTACAGGAGAACCGCTTATTGGAGTAAATGTGTTGATAAAAGGTACAACAAACGGAACAGTAACCGATTTGGATGGTAATTTTATTGTTTTTAATGTAAAACAGTCCGATATTTTGGTTGTTTCCTATGTTGGCTTTATACCACAAGAAATTAAAGTTGGAAATCAAACTAAATTTAATGTTACATTAAAAGATGATTCCAAAGCTTTGGATGAAGTAGTTGTTATTGGTTATGGGACAGCAAAACGTAAAGATATTACTGGTTCTGTGGCTTCCGTTAATTCTGAAACATTAGCGGCTGTTCCTGTAGCATCTGCTACCGAAGCCTTACAAGGAAAGATGGCTGGTGTGCAGATTACTACGACGGAGGGTTCACCAGATGCAGAAATGAAAATCCGTGTTCGTGGTGGTGGTTCTATTACTGGAGATAATACTCCTTTATTTATTGTTGATGGTTTTCCTGTTGAATCTATTAATGACATTCCAGCTTCTGATATTGAAGATATTACCGTTCTGAAAGATGCCTCTTCAACAGCTATTTATGGTGCTCGTGGTGCTAATGGTGTAATTATTGTTACTACAAAAGGTGGCAAAGAAGGTAAATTAAGTGTTAATTATAATGCTTATGTAGGTTGGAAAAAAATAGCAAAAACTTTGGATGTTTTGGGGGCTCGTGATTATGCTAATTGGCAATATGAGTTAGCTTCTTTAAAAGGGAGTGTTAATAATTATACGAAGGTATTTGGTAATTATCAAGATATAGATCTTTATGATAATATAGCTACTAATGACTGGCAAGATCAAATTTATGGGCGTACAGGATTTACATTTAATCATAACCTCAGTGTTAGTGGTGGGACAGAAAAGATAAAGTATTCTGCAAGTTATAGTCATATTAATGACAAGGCAATTATGCAGAGTTCTAAATTTAAGAGAGATAACCTTAGTTTGAAGTTACAGCATAAAATGACTAAGCGTTTAACCATGGATTTGTCACTCAGATATGCCGATACCGAAATAAATGGTGCAGGTGTGACGGAGACTAATCAGGCTTCTTCTGCTGATTCGCGTTTGAAAAATTCTCTTATTTATCCAACTATTCCGGTGGGTGAATTGATTGATGCTAATGTCAATGATGATGAATTTAATTTATATAATCCATTAGTTTCATTAGCAGATAACGATCGTTATCAACGTCGTAAAACATATAATTTAAATGGGAGTTTAACATGGGAAGTGATTGATAATCTTCGTTTGAAAACAGAAGTAGGTATGGATGATTATAGAAACAAAGACAATCGTTTTTATGGAAATACGACTTATTATGTAAAAAATAAACCGGGAAAAGATGCTCAGAATGTGCCTGCTGTAATTATGAAGAATACATCTCGTAAAAGTTTCCGTAATACAAATACTATTTCTTATGATTTCAAGAAGTTTTTGAAAAAAGAGCATCATTTGAATATATTGTTAGGTCAGGAAAGTTTAAAAACGGAAGAAGAGATAATGACAAATACGATGCATGGTTTTCCTTCTCAGTTTACATTTGGAGATGTACAGAAATTAACGACATTGGCTACAGAGTCTTTTACGGACAATAATATGAGTCCGGATAATAAGTTAATCTCTTTCTTCGGACGTGCGAATTATGATTTCGATAGTAAATATATTCTTAGTGCTACGTTCCGTGCAGATGGTTCTTCTAAATTTGCTCGTGGTAACCGTTGGGGATATTTTCCATCAGCTGCTGTGGCTTGGCGTCTTTCATCAGAGAAATTTATGGAAGGTGCAAAGAATTGGTTGGATGATTTGAAACTTCGTTTTAGCTATGGTACCGCCGGTAACAATAATATTCCTTCGGGACAGGTAACTCAGGTTTATGAATCTAAAAATTCTCTTTGGATCAATGGTTATGACAATTATTTAGCTGCATCACAGAATATGGCTAATCCAAATTTGAAATGGGAAACAACTATTACGCGAAATATTGGATTAGACTATACTTTATTTGGTGGCAGATTGAATGGTTCTTTTGAAGTTTATTTAAATACAACAAAAGATTTGCTGATAAAATTCCCTGTAAGTGGTACCGGATATTCTTTCCAATACCGGAATATGGGTAAAACTGAAAATAAAGGTATTGAAGCTACTATTAATTGGACAGCTATTGAAAAGAAGAATTATGGGTTAAGTTTTAATTTTAATGTAGGCTTTAATAAGAATAAGATTAAATCCTTAGGCATAATGGATGACTTCTATCAGGATTCAGGTTGGGCCGGTTCTGAAATTAAAGATGAATATAGAGTTGCTGTAGGAGGACAAGTTGGTGAAATGTATGGATATCGTAATGATGGACGTTATGAAGTCAGTGATTTTTCAGGCTATGTAAATGGTAAGTGGGTTTTAAAAGAAGGGGTTGTTGACTGTTCTTCTGTTATTGGAACAATTCGTCCGGGTTCTATGAAATTAAAGAATCTAAATGGAAATGAAGAAGGGCTTGTTAACCCAGTTGTTGATGTCAATGATCGTGAAGTGATAGGTAATGCTAATCCTACTTGTACTGGTGGTTTCATGATTAATGGACGTATTTATGGCTTCGATATTTCAGCCGGATTCAACTTTAGTATTGGTAATGATGTGTATAATGCCAATAAGATTGAATATACTACTTCCGGTAAATACTCTTACCGTAATATGATTACGGAAATGGCAGCAGGTAATCGCTGGAATAATTTGAATGCTGATGGTACCATATGTAATAATGGAGATGAATTGGCAGCTATGAATGCAAATACTACTATGTGGTCTCCCTATATGGATAGAATGGTCTTTAGTGATTGGGCAGTAGAGGATGGTTCTTTTCTGCGTTTGAATACATTGACTATAGGTTACACATTACCTAAATCTTTGTTGAGTAAAGTGAAAATTCAGAATTTGCGTTTTTATGTGACAGGCTATAATCTGTTTTGTTTGACTCATTATTCTGGTTTTGATCCGGAAGTTTCCACCCGTCGTGACACATCATTAACTCCGGGTGTAGATTATTCTGCATATCCTAAGAGCCGTTCCTTTAATGTAGGCTTAAATTTAACATTCTAAGAACTTTAAAAGAGAAAAAAATGAAGAGAAAAAATAATATAGTAGTGTCATTAGCTGTTGTAGGTTTACTTCTCACTACTTCATGTGAGGACTATTTGGATGCACCGGCTAAATCAACGATGGATAAACAAACCATCTTTTCTAATCCTGATTTGGCAATGAATGCGGTAATGGGTATTCATCAATCTTTCGCTGAAACGAATTCTTATCGTGGACGTTATACAAAATATTATGGCTATAATACAGATATAGAATGGAATACGGCAGTTGAGGATGTAGCAGGAGCTAAAGGCATGTTGGGAAATTATAATACAGGTGCCAACAATTCTGAAATGGATAAAAGTGATAACGCCTACGGCAAATTGTATGAAGGTATTGAGCGTGCTAATCAGGCGATAGATGGTATACGTACTTATGGAAATCCGCAGCCGGGTAATTTGATGGGGCATATCTTAGGAGAAGCTTTGACTATTCGTGCTATCGTATATGCGGATTTAATGAGAGCATGGGGAGATGTTCCCGGACGTTTTGAGCCTGTTTCTACAGAAACAATGTATATCCCGAGAATGGATAGGGATGAAATGTATAAACAATTAATTGCAGATTTAAGGGAAGCTTCAAATTTATGTGGTTGGCCTAATAGTAATGTGTATACAAATAGTATTGAACATGTGAATAAAGCTTTTGTATTAGGTTTGAAAGCTCGTTTGTGCATGATGGCTTCCGGCTATAGTTTACGTCAAGACGGAACGGTTCGCCGGAGTACAGATCCGGAATTGACAGTTGAATTGATGTATGATGAGGCTTTAAAAGCATGCAAGGAAGTTATTACTAATCATATGGCTGATTTAGAAGATAAATTTGAAACACCATTTAAAAATAATTTGCAGGATAATGTAGCTGCCGGAGGAGAAAATCTATGGGAAATACCTTATGCTGATGGTCGTGGTCGAGTTGTTTTTGATAATGGTATTCCTCATGCGGGTAAAGATAAATATACAGGACAAGCTAAAGGTGGTCAGTATGGTTGTCCGCTTCCAACAGTGTTTTATGATTATGATCCACGTGATACGCGTCGAGATGTAACTACAGTTCATTATCAATGGGGTGAACCGGCAAGTGAATCTTCTGCTATACAGGTTCCGACAGAAGATGTTAATAAGTGGTGGTTTGGAAAATATCGTTATGAATGGATGAAAAGACGCGTTACTTCAACCAATGATGATGGCGTGAACCGTTTATATATGCGTTCTGCCGAAATATATCTGATAGCAGCAGAGTGCGAAAATGAAATTGGTACTTTGGATGCTGCCAAAAGTTATTTGAGAACAGTTCGTAACCGTGCTTTTGCACCTGCAGACAGACAGGAAATGGTAGAAGATTACTTAAGTGCCATTACTTCAAAAACACAAATGTTTAATGCATTGGTTGATGAAAATGCTTGGGAATTCTGTGGAGAAGCAATCAGAAAAGAAAACTTGATTCGTTGGAATTTACTTTCTGCTAAGTTGGCGGAAGCAAAGATTAAATTAGCTGAATTATCCAATAATACAGGACGCTATGCAGGAAGAATGCCTCAATTTATGTATTATAAGATGGATGGCGAGAATATTATTTATTATGGCTTGGAAGCCGATGAAGTAGCTCAGCTTGAAGCTGGTAATATTCCTGATGGTTTTGCTCCGGTTCAGAAAAAAAATAGTAGTCAAGTCTTAGAAAATGTAAAGTACAGAGGGGGCATTAAACAAGCTAAAATTGATGGGTTGTATGTTGCAGATCCCGATAAGAATATGTATTGGCCTATCTGGTCTACATTTATTAGCGGTAGTAACAACTCTTTAGATAATAAATTCTTAAATAAGTAATAAACAGACTAATACTCACATAGATATGAAAAATATATTCAGATATTTAATAATGGGGATGGGGTTGTCATTGACTGCGCTTACCGTAGGATGTGGTGATGTAGACTCTGAGATTACGGAGCTAAACACAACTCGTGCGTTTTCTCCAACGGGTATGGATGTACGTATTGTTGATAAAACAGGAGTTCGCTTACAATGGAACGTAGTGGCAAGGGCGAGTTCTTATGTTATTGAGATTTTGAATGGCGAAAATGTTGTAGTAACCAAGGAAGGTATTACTAATGCAGATATTCCTTATGTAATTACTTCCTTAGAAGGGGAAACGACTTATACTGCACGTATAAAAGCAGTAGGCACAGGAGTAGAAGATTCTAAATGGGTTGTTAGTATTTTCACAACAGATGCTGAAAATATCTTTAAAGCAATTGATCCGGAGAATGATTTACAGGCAAAACAAGTGACTTTGAAGTGGCCGGCTGGTGAGAGTGCAGATGTCATAACTGTGACTCCTGTTTCAAATCCAGAAGCAGCAACTGTAACTTATACTATAAAAGAAGCAGATATAACAGCAGGTGCTGCAACTGTTGCTGGGTTAACTCCCGAAACAGACTACAAAGCAGTAATGACCAAAGGTACTAAAACACGTGGTATTACGACTTTTACTACTCTTGTTGATTTGGATGGTGCAACTCCTATTTATGCTTCGGCAGATCTTACGGCAGATGCAATTAAAGCTGTTTTTGATGCCGCTGAAGATGGTGCTAAAATCTGTTTGCTTCCATCAGAAGATGGTACAATGAATGCTTTTCCTTCTACAAGTATTGCGTTAGATAAAGAAGTGGTGATTACTGCCCTTTCAAATAAACCTGTTATAGCTGATTTTTCATTTAGTATAGAAGGTGCAGGAAATGTTGTTTTATCAAATATTACATTTAATGCTTCAGATGCAAAAGCCTTTATGGAATATAAGTCTGCGAAAGCTAATTCGGATATGACAATTCAAAATTGTGTATTTACCGGTAAGTATTCAAAAGTTATGACCGAAAATAGTAGTGCAACTGAAACTCAATTGGGCACATTGGCAATCACTGAATGTACATTTTCTGATTTGACTTTAAAAGACAGATTTATCGACTTCCAAGGTAAGAAATTTAATTTCTCGACTGTGAATGTGAAAGATAATACATTTGACAATATTGCAGGAAAGGACTTTATGAGATTTGATTATTCGGCTAATCGTGTAACTACTTATAATATAGAAAATAATACATTCTATGATATAAAAGTTACAGATAAAGGAGTGTTTTATATTCGTTCGAATAAAGCCGAAGATAAATATTTTACTTGTAATGTTAAAAAGAATATATTCGTATATTCAACGGAAACAACAGATGTAGTTTTTAGTGGAGATGCTAAAACTGATAATTTAATATTTAGTGATAATTATTATTTTAATGCATCTTCGTTATTGGATAGCTCTAAAAAGGCTTATGATGCATCTGGTAATGTTCTTAATTCTAATCCATATAAAGATGTTGCACAACATGACTTTACTATTGTAGATGATGATTTAAAGGCAGCTAAAGTAGGTGCAAAGAAATGGTACGAATAACAAATAAATAATCTATCTTAGGGCTGTTCTTGGAAAGAGACAGCCCTAATTGTTTTACATAAAGAATTTATGAATCTAAAATATATTATGATGCGTTTACCGATATTATTAGTTGTATTTGCTTTTGCTTGTGGTGGAAGTAATGTTTCAGGAGAAGAACCGGTGTTACCTCCTGTTACCCAACCCACCGAACCTACTCTTACAACATATCCTGCTCCTGACCGTTCTACAATTCCTGCTTTTCCCGGTGCTCACGGTGCAGGACGTTATACTACCGGTGGAGCAGGTGGAGCGGTTTATGCAGTAACTTCGCTTGCAGACGATGGATCGGAAGGAACTTTGCGCTGGGCAGTTAAGCAGAAAGGAACTCGTACCATTGTGTTTGCTGTGAGTGGTATTATTGAATTGCAATCGGCATTGAAAGTTGAAAACGGAGATGTTACTATTGCAGGACAAACTGCACCGGGTGATGGAATATGCTTGAAAAATTATACTTTTTATGTGGCTGCAGATAATGTAATTGTTCGATATATCCGTTCTCGCATGGGGGATGAGCATAAAACAGAAGATGACGCCATGGGGGGACATACTAACCTGAGCAAGAATACAGAAATGAATCGTAATATTATTATCGATCATTGTTCATTGAGCTGGTGTACCGATGAATGTGGAAGTTTTTATGATAATGCAAATTTTACTATGCAATGGTGTATTTTGAGTGAAAGCCTTACACATTCTGTGCATGAAAAAGGTTCACATGGCTATGGGGGGATCTGGGGAGGTGAACCGGCTACTTTCCATCACAATTTACTGGCACATCACAGCAACCGTACTCCTCGATTATGTGGAAGCCGCTACACAGGTAAACCTGATATTGAGAAAGTCGATTTGCGCAATAATGTAATTTATAACTATGGTAGTGAAGGAGCTTATGCAGGGGAGGGAGGAGTTTATAATATCGTTAATTGCTATTATAAACCCGGACCTTATACTGTAACAAAATCTACGTATAACCGTATTTTTACGGCATATGCAGATGATGGTACAAATAAGAATGTAAAAGGAATATATGGGAAATTTTATGTAAACGGAAACTATTTTGATGCTACTTGTTCCAAACTATCCGATAAACAAAAGAATTTATTGGAAGAAGTTAATCTTTCAAATAAAAAAGGTTTTCATAGGAAAGATGGTGTAGGGGAGAATGCTTTGAGTTCTGCAGAATTTTCTATTGCAGAAACGGGCTTTACGGAGACTGCAAAAGAAGCTTATCAGTCTGTTTTGAAATATGCCGGAGCTTCACATATGCGTGATGCTGTTGATAAACGCATTGTGGAAGAAACTCAAAACGGTACATATACTTATCAAGGTTCTAATGGAAGTACTAACGGATTAATTGATACGCAAAAAGATGTTCAGGGTTGGCCGGAATATAAACAAGGTACAATTCTTGTGGATTCGGATAAAGATGGAATGCCTGATAGTTGGGAGAAAGAGAATGGCTTGAATCCAAATGATGCTAATGATGGAATTAAGTATAATTTAAGTCCGGATTATACAAATCTGGAGGTGTATTTGAATAGTTTGATTTCAGATACTTTCCCTGAATCACAATTGAAATAAAATAGTGGATACGATGAAAACAAAGTTATTACTATCGCTATTTATACTCCTTTTGTTATCTGCTTTCAAGTCAGAGCGTGTTATTACGGTCTTTATGATCGGAGATTCCACTATGGCTGATAAAGTTTTGACCGGGGGTAATCCCGAACGTGGTTGGGGACATGTACTTCCGGGGTTCTTTACGGAGGATGTAAGGATTGAGAATCATGCCCGTAATGGTCGCAGTTCAAAGAGTTTTATTAATGAAGGTTTATGGAAAACAGTAGTCGATAGGATAAAACCGGGAGATTATGTTTTTATTCAGTTCGGACACAATGATGAAAAAGCGGATGAGAGCAGGCATACAGATGCAGGAACAACTTTTGACGCTAATTTGCGGCGCTTCGTAAAAGAAACCCGTGATAAAGGGGGAATACCTGTTTTATTCAATTCCATTGTTCGCCGTAATTTTCGGGAGAACAAAGATGCAGTTGCCGAGGACGATGTGCATCGTGACCAGTCTGCACAAGTAAAACAGGCAGAAGGGGATGTTTTAATAGACACTCATGGCAAGTATCTTGATTCTCCACGTAATGTTGCACAGGAAATGGGGGTGATATTCATAGATATGAATAAAATTACTCATGATTTGGTTCAGGGAATGGGAGCGGAAGCATCTAAAAAACTCTTTATGTGGGTTCCGGCAAATACAGTGGCAGCCTATCCGAAGGGACGGGAAGACAATACGCATCTGAATGTGCATGGGGCGAGAGTTATTGCTTCCCTGACTGTGGATACTATTGGTAAGCAGATACCCGAATTGTCGAAATATGTTCGTCATTATGATTATGTGGTGGCAAAAGATGGCAGTGGCGACTTTTTTACAATTCAGGAAGCTATTAATGCTGTTCCGGATTTTCGTAAAGAGGGGCGGACTACTATCCTTGTTCGTCCCGGAGTATATAAAGAAAAGCTCATTGTACCGGAGTCTAAAATACAAGTGTCACTGATAGGACAGACCGGAGCGGTGGTTTCTAACGATGATTATGCTTCAAAAAAGAATGTGTTTGGTGAAAACATGTCCACATCCGGATCTGCAACCTGTTATATTTACGGGCATGATTTCTATGCTGAGAACATTACTTTTGAAAATACTGCAGGAAGAGTAGGGCAGGCGGTAGCCGCTTTTGTAAGCGGTGATCGTTCTATGTTTAAAAATTGCCGTTTCTTGGGTAATCAAGACACTTTATATACATACGGTAAACTGAGCCGTCAATATTATGAAGATTGTTATATCGAAGGAACGGTCGATTTTATTTTTGGTTGGTCAACGGCTGTATTCAACCGTTGTGTTATCCATAGCAAAGCGGAAGGATATTTAACGGCACCTGCCACCGATAAGGGTAAAAGTTGCGGATATGTTTTCTATGATTGCAAGATGACTGCCGATGAAGGAGTAAATAATGTGTTTCTTGGTCGTCCGTGGCGTCCTTATGCACAAGCGGTTTTTATCCGTTGCGAACTGGGCAAGCATATTGTTCCTGCAGGATGGGATAACTGGAGAAATAAGGAGAATGAAAAAACTGCATTCTTTGCTGAATATGAAAGTACGGGCGAAGGAGCTAATCCACAGGCGCGAGCTAAATTTTCCCATCAATTGAAGGATTTGAAGAAGTATGATATAGAGAGAGTATTGGCAGGAGAAGATGGGTGGAAACCTTCGGAGGATGGTTGTTCCAAATTCTTTAAATATTAAGTAGAGAGAATATATACTTCTTTTTGGGGGAAATGCCCTGTTGTTTTTAATGAAACGGCAGGGCGTTCTCTATATAATGATAAAAGTAGTAAAAGAAGATTTTGTTTCTTCCTTCAAAAAGTGTATTTTTGAAACAGAATAAACTCACGTGAATCTAAGACTATGAAATATTTAACCGTTATATTCTTCTTCTGTCTTTTGTCTTTGACAGGCTATTCCCAACCGTCTTGTCTTTTTACTGAATATTCATCCGAAAACGGTCTGTCGCAGAATACGGTCATGACAATGTTGCAAGATCATAGAGGAGTTATATGGCTGGCTACATGGGACGGGATCAATAAGTTCGATGGCTATACGTTCAAAACCTATAAAGCACGTTCCGGTAATCTGATTAGCTTGACAAACAACCGTGTGGACTGTATGAAAGAGGATAAATACGGATATATCTGGGTAATGACTTATGATAATCATGCCCATCGTTTCGATCCGCGTACCGAGACTTTCGAGCAAGTTCCTTCTTCGGGCTGGGAAGCTACCGTGAATATATCCACTATTGAAATCTTGCCCAATGGAAGTGTTTGGCTGCTGACTGAAAATGAAGGTGCTATCCGGGTGATTACGGATGAAAAGACACATGAACTGTCTACGGAGATTTATTCGATTAAGTCCGGTCCTTTTCCCGCAAAGAAAGTATATAAAGTGTGTTTGGATGCAGCCGGAAATGAATGGATGCTTACCAATAACGGATTGTGTGTGATACGTGAAGGTGGTAGTGCTCCGGTTTCATATTTTGTGGAGTCGCAGGAAACTCATCAGGGATTAATCCAGTCTTTTTATTCCTTTCTCGATTGGAAAGAGAATATCTACTTCGGTTCCGATAAAGGGCGTATGTGGGTATATCAAAAAAAGGACGGACGATTTCATCTGCAAGAGTTCCCTGTAAAGGGAAATATCCTTTCTATAGAGTATGTAGGTGAAGATGAACTGGTTATCGCTACCCGTTCCGAAGGTTTCTACATTTATAATTTGAAAAATAAAGAGCTTGTTTCTTATAACAAACAGACTCATAAAGATTTTCCTGATGCCGTAATCAGCTCCGTATATAAAGACAGATATGATGAACTATGGTTTGAACTGCATGAAATTGGTGGCATACTTCATTTTAATCCTTTGACAAAAGAGTTAAAACATGAAATAGTGCCGGTGGAGAGTAGCATGGCTTCCCGTGCCCAACCGGCTTTTCATATTCTGGAAGATATTAAAGGACGTTTATGGGTACACCCATATGGAGGCGGACTTTCTTACTATGACCGCACAAAAAAGAAACTGAGCCCTTTTTATAATGCACCCGGAGCTTCCGACTGGAAATTCTCGAATAAACTGCACTCTATCTTGTCCGACCGTCAGGGAAATCTTTGGATGTGTACTCACTCGAAAGATTTGGAGAAAGTGACTTTTCTGGATAATCAGTTTGATTTAGGTACTCCTTTTCCCCATGATTATGAAACGCTCGATAACGAGGTACGTTCCATCTGTGAGGACAGGGATCGTTATTTATGGGTTGGTTTTAAGGGAGGTAAAATCATAAAGTATGACCGCAATAAGAAAGATTATGGATATTTGACGGAAGCGGGGACTTTTTCGCATTCGGGAAAACCTTTGTATGGTGTGCCATATAGCATTATTCAGGCAAAAGACGGTGCAATGTGGATTGCAACAAAAGGAGAAGGTATTGTCAGAGTGGAAAGAAACGGCGATAACAGCTACAAGCTGATGCGGTTCAAATATGATGCGGATGATATTTATAGTTTGAGCAATGACAATGTGTATTGGTTGTGTCAGGATGCAAAAGGAAGAATCTGGGTTGCAACCTTCGGAGGCGGAATTAATTATGTTGAGAAAGACAAGAATGGTAAATACATCTTTATCAATCATCGCAACAATCTGAAAGGGTATCCTATTGACCAATGTTACAGGGCTAGAAATGTTGTTTGCGATTATCAGGGAAACATCTGGGTAGGCACTACGACAGGGGTGGTATGTTTCAAAGAGGACTTTGTGAACCCTGAGGAAGTTGTTTTTCAACATTATTCGCGCGATTCGGAAGATGCCAACAGCTTGAATAACAATGATATTTATTCAGTTCTTCCGACAAGGGATAAAGATGTTTATTTTGCCACGTTCGGCGGAGGATTAAATAAGTTCATATCTCCGGGGAAGAGTGGCAAGGGAGAGTTTAAAGCTTATACTGTGGAGAACGGGATGCCGTCTGATGTACTTATGTCTTTGCAAGAAGACAATACCGGGAACTTGTGGATGAGTACGGAGAACGGTTTATGCAAATTCATTCCTTCGCAAGAACGGTTCGAGAACTATGACGATGAGGGCTTTGAACAGAAAGTGAGGTTCAATGAAGCTGCATCCGCCAAATTGAGTGATAACAAACTTGCTTTCGGGGCAAATAGCGGATTGTTGGTCTTTACTCCCGATTCAATAAAAAAGAGCACTTACGTTCCCGATATTATATTTTCCAAATTGCTTCTTTCCAATATTGAGGTTATTCCGGGAGACGGTTCGTTGATTAAAGCGGGGTTGGATTATCTGGATAAACTGGTACTTTCGCATAAAGAGAATATTTTCACTATACAGTATGCTTCACTGGATATGAGAAATTCGGAGAATATCCGTTACGCTTATATCCTTGAAGGCTTTGAGAAAGAGTGGACTTATGTGGACAAACAGCGTTCTGCAACTTATACCAATTTGCCGAAGGGCGACTATGTATTCCGTGTGAAGTCAACCAATAGTGACGGTGTGTGGGTGGATAATGTACGTAGTCTGCCAATAACGGTTTTACCTTCCTTCTGGGAAACACCTTGGGCTTATTTGCTTTATGTGTTGTTTATCGTGATTATTATTCTCGTTGCGGTTTATATTCTGTTCACCATTTACCGTTTGAAACATGAAGTTTCCGTAGAGCAGCAAATATCGGACATTAAATTGCGTTTCTTCACCAATATATCTCACGAACTGCGTACTCCGCTTACTCTTATCTCCGGTCCGGTGGAGTATATATTGAAAAACTCCAAACTCCCCGACGATGCCCGTGAACAGCTTAAACTGGTGGAGCGTAACACAGACCGGATGCTCCGTTTGGTTAATCAGATACTTGATTTCCGCAAGATACAGAACAAGAAGATGAAGATGCGGGTGCAGGAGATAGAAGTTATTTCTTTTATCCGGAGAATTATGGACAGCTTTGAAACATTGGCGGCAGAACACAAGATAGCTTTCGTTCTCAAGAATGAAAACGGGGAGATTAACCTATGGGCGGATGCGGATAAACTGGAAAAAATCATATTCAATTTGTTGTCGAATGCTTTCAAGTACACGCCTCATGGCAAGAAGATAACGGTGTTTGTGGAAGAACGCGGGGAAAACATACTGATAGGAGTACGGGATCAGGGAATAGGCATTGCAGAAGATAAACGCAATTCTATCTTTGTCCGTTTTGAGAACCTGATGGATAAGAACTTGTTCAATCAGCCGACTTCGGGCATTGGCCTGTCATTGGTAAAAGAGTTGGTTGAAATGCATGGGGGAACCATTACCGTAGATAGTAAATTGGGTGAGGGAAGTTGCTTCACTGTGTCTTTGTTGAAAGGTAAAGTACATTATGATGAGTCGGTGGAATTTATATTGGCAGATTCATCTGCTGTGCAAAGTGTGGAGAAAGTTGTTCCGGATGAAGTGGCGGATTTAGATATGAAAGAGGAACAACAGGAATGGAACGAAGAAGACAATTCAAAAGAGCTGATGCTTTTAGTGGAAGACAACACGGAGCTTCGTTTCTTCCTGAAAAGTTTGTTTGTTTCATCCTATCGCATTGTTGAGGCTGCCGATGGTGAAGAAGGATTGGAAAAGGCGTTAAAATACATCCCGGATATTATCATTAGTGATGTGATGATGGACAGGAAAGACGGCATAGAATTAACAAAGGATTTGCGTTCCAATGTCACTACCAGCCATATTCCGATAATCTTGCTGACAGCCAAGTCCAATATAGAAAGTAAATTGGAAGGTTTGGAACTCGGAGCCGACGATTATATAACCAAACCGTTTAGTGCAACCTATCTGACGGCACGCATACAAAACCTGCTTGCCCAACGCAAAAAGTTACAGGAGATATATTGTGCCAACCTTATGGTTCCCAAGAGTGAAGACTTGCCGCAAGAACCGGAAATGTCGTCACACGACCGCAAGTTCATGGACAAACTGCTGGAACTTATGGAGAAGAATATGGATAACGGTGAATTGATAGTCGATGATTTGGTGAGAGAACTTGCCGTGAGCCGTTCGGTATTCTTTAAGAAACTGAAAGTCCTGACAGGTCTTGCTCCGATAGAGTTTATCCGCGAAATGAGAATCAAGCGCGCAGCCGGGCTTATAGAGACGGGTGAGTATAACATGACACAGGTTGCATACATGGTGGGAATTAATGATCCCCGCTACTTTAGTAAGTGTTTCAAGCAGAAGTATGGAATGACACCTACGGAGTATAAAGAGAAAGTGCATCCGGTAAAAGGAGCCTGAACTTAGATTTATTTGTCATTGCCGATTTAATCGGCAGTGACAAAAGCTAAAATCTCCTCCGGACTATCCACCATATAATCGGGCTTGAACGCTTCCAGTTCGGTACGGGGACGGAAACCCCATGTCACTCCGCAGGAAGTTACTCCGCTGTTAATGGCAGTTTGCATATCTACTCCCGAATCACCTACATAAAGCACATCTTCCTTGTCTGTCTGGGCAATGGAAAGAATATCGTGAACAATGGTAGGATCGGGCTTGGGGGTGATACCTTCCCTTTGTCCGAAGACTGCAACAAAACGGATAGCGGGGAAGTAGTGCGCAATCAGCTTTTCCGTAGCCGACTGGTATTTGTTGGAAGCAACGGCAAGCATAAGTCCTTTTTCCTGCAATGTTTTTAAAAGCTCCGGGATGCCGGGATACGGAGTACTGAAATCTGCATTGTGCCGGTCATAATAAGGAACGAACTCTTTGCGTACTCTCAATATATTTTCTTCACTTTTTTCTCCTTCGGGCAAAGCACGTTCAAACAGTTTGTTGATGCCGTTGCCCACGAAAAAAGGATATTTGCTCGTTTCATGTTCCGGGAATCCGCATTGTTTCAAAGCATGGTTGGTGCTGCCTGCAAGGTCGGCTATGGTGTTGAGCAATGTACCGTCTAAATCAAATATTACCAGTTTCTTCATAATCTTTTTCTTTTTACCAATGCAAAGATAAGGAATTTCATTCAAAACTTCCTTTCTCTATAACAACACATTCAATTTTTCCGCACCGCCACACAGGGCACTTAACTTGTTGTGTATCATATCGTAATGTGTGCCACGACCGTGTGAAAGTATAATTTGTTTCCCGCACTGTAAAATTTCACAGCATAAATTAAGTGGAATATTCTGTCTTTTAAGTGGTTATACACCGAAAACTAACCGGATTATAAGGATGATTTATATGTTTCACTGCAATGGAATAAGCGTTTCTCTGCAGTGAAACAATCATTCCACTGCAGAGAAACGCTTATTCCACTGCAGTGAAAAGGTTAAAATGAAAGGTCAAACGAATTAATTATTAAGGTTTAATGAGATAAATAATACTTCGGAAAGGAATAAATAGTACTGATAATAACTCCGGTTTGAATAGTGCTTTTTAGAATATATCCGTATATTTGCAACTCTTTTTTACCGTCGGTGAAATTAGAAAACCTGCTTTCGTTTACAGCAATCATTTTTGGTGTTTGCATGTTTATATAGGCGGTTCTGCACCCCTGTGTGGAATGTTAATGCATCCACTTACCCCTTGGTAGAAGAGCAACGGGACAGGCAGAACCGCTTTTTCCTACTTATGCATAGTGCTCTTTCGTAGAAAATAATCAAACAAACTTAAATAACTCTGGTTTGTATCGTGCTTTTTAGAATATATCCGTATATTTGCAATCCTTTTTTACTGTCGGTAAAATTGAGAAATCTGCTTTCGTTTACGGCAATCATTTTGGGTGCTTGCATGTTTACATAGGCGGTTCTGTACCCCCGTGTGAAGAGTTAATGCATTCACATTTTAATCCCGCCGTGGAGAGAAAGAGCAACGGGACAGGCAGAGCCGCTTTTTCCTTCTTAATGTTCTTTCGTGAGAAATAATCAAACAAACTTAAATAACTTTGGTTTGTATAACGCTTTTCAGAATATATCCGTATATTTGCAGCGCTCTTTATTATCAGTAGGGTAGGGAAACCTGCCTGCATTTATATCAAGCATTTTTATGCTTGAGCATTCTGCATAGGCGGTCCCGCACCCCCGTGTGGAATGTTAATGCATCCGCTTACCCTACTGGTAGAAGAGCAACGGGACAGGCGGGACCGCTTTTTATTTCCTGCCTATAAATATAATGCTCTTCTTATGGAAAATTATCAAACAAACGGTTTAACCGAAGAATTGTTGAAGCAGTTCTCACTGCAAGAAAGTTTTAAAATGTTCCCTACCTCTTTTTCTGTTAATGAATTTACCGAAACGGATAAACTAAAGTTGCTTCGCGGCAGGTTGAAACACTTGTTGGAACTGCTTGGCATGCTTCACCACTATCCATTCTCTGAATCTCATAAAATGGTAAAAGCTATGGGAAGATATATGATTGAAGAAAATGTGTCTAAAAAAGAACGCGTGAGGGTGAACGAACTGATGTCTTTGCAGATGCAGCTTACAACTAAAATAGGAATTACAAATAACCTTATTTCGGCTATGATTTCCTATTATACCGAACGCTATGATGAAATCAATGAATTGATTGATGCAGAAGAAAAACTTTCGCAGGTGTGCGACAAGTAATAACTTACACTCACACGCTCGTGGCACAGGCTATGCTTTGATATGCAACGAATTATATAGCTTGTGCCACGGTGCGGTGAAGTTGAATATGGTTATTTGGAGGTAATGCGGAACCAGTCTACATCACTCCAACCACCGTCATTTGTTTGGATGGCGGGACGGGTACAGAAAGCTCCTATCTTGGCTCCTATCCATTTGCCCTCACGGACTTGGAACGGTTCACCGAAAGGAGTGTATTTCTTTCCGTTGAGGCTGTAACTGAAACTGCACAAAATAACAAGATCATTTCCTCCCTCGCTCTCCTTTATCTTTTTACCTGTGTTGCGGAAAGTGGCTTTCAGGTAAACTGTTCCGTCTTTTAAATTGACGTTTGCATTCACTTGTTCGGGAGTTCCCTTGTCCGCATTCTTACATTCTATTTGAGATAAAGTCAGTCCGTTGCTTGTGTTTTCAAGAATAAGCCCGGCATAATCCATACCCATGACAATCAATCCGGTGCGTTCGCCTTTATATTTTCCGGTAGGCTTGAAAGTAAGTTTCATGGTTGCGGTAAAGTTATCCGCAGGAGTCTTTTGGAGTAACAGATTGGCTACATTCCATAAATTCTTATATTCTTTCACAACGGGATAGGAGTAGAGGCGGACAATGCTTTGCTCTCCGGCATAGTAAGCCCATTTCTCATTGATGTTGGCGTGCCATTGCCATTGCGGGGAGAGGGTGAAGCCGTTGAATTCATCGCTTTCCTGCGGTGTGCAGATGGGATAAGTCTTGCCTACATCCGGCTTTTTGTAACTTAATACAGGCTCGCCGCAACCGTCACCGTCTTTATCTATGCCGATTATCGGCCAGTCGTTTATCCATTTCATAGGTTGAAGGTGCACCACCCGTCCATAAGCTCCCACGTCCTGAAAGTGGAGAAACCAGTCTTCGCCCGTAGTGGTGTCTACCCATGCTCCCTGATGAGGGCCATTGACCGGACTGTTACCCTGTGCCAAAACGGTTTTCCACTCGTAAGGGCCATAGACGTTTTTGGAGCGAAGCACTACCTGCCAGCCTGTGGGTACTCCTCCTGCCGGATGAAAGATGTAGTAGTAGCCGTTGCGTTTGTAGAATTTGGGGCCTTCACAGGTTTCGTGTGCCTCGTGTCCGTCAAATACAATCCGTGAGGGTGTAATGGCTTTGGTGGCTTCGGCATTCAACTCGCAAATGGAGATAACACTTTTAAGTCCGGCGCGGCTTCCGGCATAGGCATGTACCAGATATACCCGTCCGTCGTTGTCCCAAAGGGGAGTGGTGTCGATAATTCCTTTTCCGGCTTTAACCAAAACAGGCTCGCTCCACGGGCCTTTTACGTCTTTGGCTTTCACCATGAAAACTCCTTGGTCGGGATCTCCCCAAAAGATATAGAATTCACCGTTGTGATGGCGGATGCTCGGCGCCCATACACGGTTGCCGTGTTCGGGACGTTCCGGCATGCTTGCAGGAGAAAGTGCATAAGGAATGGCAGCACCTGCGATGCTCCAGTTCACCAAGTCTTTGGAGTGAAGTATCTGCAAACCCGGAATGCAGTTGAAACTGGATGAAGTCATGTAGAAATCATCGCCTACACGGCAGGCATCGGGATCGGAATAATCGGCATATAGAATGGGGTTGCGGTACGTTCCGTCGCCTTTGTCGGCTACCCAAACTTGCGATACGTAATTTTTCTGTGCCAAAGCAGGCAGGGAAAAAAGAAAGAGCATGCAAAGGCATGTTGCCTTTGCTGCTCTCATGGCTGTGCATGGTTTTCTTTCCATTCTATTGTCTGATTTTTACGGTGCAAGGGTGTTCTAGTTCTTCCTTCCATTCCCGGACAAAGGCAAACCACGCTTCTTTGGTTTTGTAGCCGAAAGTTTCTTTCATGGAAGTGAACGTAATGTTATAGTGAAAGGTCTTTTGTCCTTTGGCTCCTATGACATATAAATAGTTGGCTTTGTCCGTACTTTCTTTTTGTACATACTTTTGCGGAATGCAGGTGGCAAGCCCGACGGTTTCTTTGGCATATTTAACCGTGTCATTGACAGGCCAATCAGTTCCCCAACAAGCTATCAGTCCTTTGTGGTCAGAGAAAGAATCCGAGCCTTTAATGTTTTGCACTCCCGTGCTGAATGTTTCGCTTTCGAGAGGCTCGGAAAAAGAGACTTGCACTTCTGCGTCACGATGTCCGGCATAGAGGATGTAACGGTTTGTCATGTTCAACTCTTTGCCTTGATATTGCCACTTGTTTACTTCTACATCTACCACTGTGCGGATAGGTCCGTAGGCTAATATCTTCTCGGTGCGTTGGTCTACCGGTCCTATGTGCAGGGCTTTCTTACCGTCCCAGCCTTTCAGGGTTCCCAGTCCGCAACTTCCGCTTACACGCAGCACATCATCGCCGAAACCTTTGGCTAGTTGCTCGTCATTCGGATAAAAGCCGCATGCTTCGAGTTCCAGTCTTTTGTGGAACTTGCCATATATGTCAACGGTTTGCTTCTTGTCGAAGTAAATGCGGTAAGCTGCAAGTTCCGATTCGAAAGCCGGACCGTGATGATGCAATAAATTATAAATGTCGCTTGTACCGGGAACGGTAAGGGAACGAATGGGCTGATGTTTCTTTTTGCCGCTCAACAACATATCTGCATAGACTCTTGCAGGATAATGGTTCTCTTTCTTTTCGGAAGAAAAGATAAGCCTCAGTGTCTTAGTGCTTTTAGCGGGCATGTCGATAACAAAAGCAAGTTCGTCGGTCTTTTGGTCACTGTCGAGGTCATCGAGTTGTGAGGGGATTTCTTTGTTTCCGTCCCAAACGACCAATGAATTAACTGTAAATCCGGGATTGATTTCCGATAGTTTAATAGCGACAGGCACATCGGTTTTATCTTTTGCCCGGCTATTGTTTATTTCGATGGTTACTTCTTTTTTTATTTCTTGTGCATGGGCTGCAGAAAAATATCCGCCTAATAAGCCTAAAACAAGAACAGTTAATTGTTTCATGAGTAAGTGTGTTTTAAATGATGAAGGCAAAATAACTCAAAAAGTTGGAATGTTACTAGTATTTTTTGGTAGAAAACAGGTAATATTTGAATAGTATAAACTTAAAAAGCTCCTCTACATGGCATAGAGGAGCTTTTCTCAGTTATAATAAGACGGTTATTGAAGATTAATAACCTTTCCCTCGTTGTCTATTTCTTTGTAAGACTCTCCGTTGATTGTTATATCTTTAGAGTTTTTTACTTTTACCAAGTCACCTCCGGTGGTTACTATTTTAATGTTTTCCATTACTACACCGTTAGCCCGGCTGATTACTGCTCCTTCTTTGGCATCGGTCATCACAACGTTTTTAACAGTGACGTTGCTGATTGGCATTTCGGGCAACCCATTGAAGAACATTGCCCGTCCCGAACCTTTGCAGTAGATGTTGGAGATATGGATGTTTCTGAATGAAGGAGTTTCTTCCGTTACAGGAGGAATATCTGTTTTCATGCGTTTCAGCAAATCTTCTTCTGTTTCTTCTCCGGCTCCTTTGCCTCCATAGAATAAGTCGAACAATAACGGTTCGGCAGGGATATTAATCATGTTGATGTTGTCGATATAGATGTTTTCTACAACACCTCCGCGTCCTCTGTTACTCTTGAAACGGAGTCCGACGTCGGTTCCGAGGAATGTACAGTCGGCTACATAGACATTTTTTACTCCTCCCGACATTTCGCTGCCTACAACAAATCCGCCGTGTCCGTGAAGAACGGTATTGTTTTTAACGATTACGTTTTCGCAAGGTTCACCTCTTCTACGTCCTTGTTCGTCTTTACCGGATTTAATGCAGATAGCATCGTCGCCGGCATCGAATATATTATTTGTAATCAAAGCATTGCGGCAGGATTCCAAGTCGAGTGCATCACCGTTTTGTGAGTACCAGGGATTATAAACTTTCACATTGTTAATCGTGATGTTGTCACATGATAGCGGATGTATGCACCAAGCCGGTGAGTTTTTGAATGTAACACCATCCAGAAGCACTTTCTTTGATTTCACGATGTTAATCATAACAGGACGCAACCAATCGCGAATGCTTGCCCATTCTTCATCGGTAGAAATGTTGTCCGGGTTATTGAAGTTACTGCATGCGGCTGCTCCTTTCATGGAAGCTTCGCTCGGATACCATACATTTCCTTTTTCATTGACCACGCCACCCGATTTAACAAGCTTATTCCACTGACCTTCGGTTAATTTTTCCTTTTTGGTCGGTCGCCAGCTATCACCCGAACCGTCGAATACTCCATAACCGGTTATTGCTATGTTTTCTGTATTGCGTGCGGAGATTGGAGACTGGCATCTGCGTGTATCGAGTCCTTCAAAATTTGTTTCGATAATGGGATATGCATCTTTATCTGTTGTAAAGAGTACCAGTGCATTCTTTTCCGTATATAAGTTGACGTTGCTTAATATTTCAATAGGCCCTGTCAGCCAGAAACCTTCGGGAATAATGACTTTGCCTCCTCCTTTTTCATTGACAGCCTTGATAGCTTCGTTGATGGCTTGTGTGTTTAAGGTAACCCCGTCACCCTTTGCTCCGAAATCTGTGATATTTACCGCATAGTCGGGAAATGAAGGTTGCTGAACCGGATCCATTTTAAACGGTAAATTCTCGTAGATGCCTGTATCCATATTGTTTCCCTTTTGTTCGCATTGTTGGTTGCATCCGCATAACAAGGGAAGCAAACATGCAACAGGAAGTAGGAGATACTTTTTTGTAAATGTGTTCATACGTGTTATTAGTATATTTAGTTGAATAATTAATTGTGTTCTTTTGAGTTTCAAGGCCGATTTGGTTCTTCCATTATTCCCCGTAAACAACTCTCACGAGTTGTTTGCCGAGCAAATAATGTTTAACCTAATTCTAACCTTTAAATAAATATTATGAAAAACCTCATCTTTTATCTGTGGCAAATTTATGTGTATTGCTCAACTTATGTGTGTAGTATTTGTTAGTTTAGGTGTATTTTTTGTTGTGGAAGGTATAAATTGGTAAGAACAGAGGTAATATTTGGTATTTTTGCATATATCTCGCTTTTCTGTGCAATTTCTTCGTGTTTTTATTAAAATGTTTATATCTTTGCAACCTAATTTAACTAATATAAAATAGGTATGAGTTACAATTTGTTGAAAGGTAAAAGAGGTATAATTTTTGGTGCATTAAACGATCAGTCTATCGCATGGAAAGTAGCTGAAAAGGCTGTTGAAAACGGTGCGGTGATTACATTGTCGAATACTCCGATTGCTGTTCGTATGGGAGAAGTTTCAGCACTGGCTGAAAAGTTGAACTGCGAAGTTATTCCGGCAGATGCTACCAACTTGGAAGATTTGGAAAACGTATTTAAACGCTCGATGGAAGTTTTGGGCGGACAGATAGATTTTGTTCTTCACTCAATAGGCATGTCGCCAAACGTTCGTAAGAAACGTACTTATGATGATTTGGATTATGATATGTTGTCAAAGACTTTGGATATTTCTGCGGTTTCTTTTCATAAGATGATACAGGCTGCCAAGAAAATGAATGCAATTGCCGACTACGGCTCAATCCTTGCATTGAGCTATGTAGCAGCACAACGCACTTTCTTCGGATACAATGATATGGCAGATGCCAAGGCTTTGCTTGAGTCTATTGCACGTAGCTTTGGTTACATTTACGGTCGTGAACATCACGTGCGCGTAAATACTATTTCGCAATCTCCTACTTTCACTACTGCCGGATCGGGTGTGAAGGGTATGGATAAGTTGTATGACTTTGCAAATCGCATGTCTCCTCTTGGCAATGCTTCTGCCGAAGAATGTGCCGATTATTGCATTGTGATGTTCTCTGACTTAACACGTAAGGTGACTATGCAGAACTTGTATCACGACGGAGGTTTCTCCAGTGTGGGTATGAGTCTCCGTGCTATGGCTACTTATGAAAAGGGACTTGACGAATATAAGGACGAAAACGGAAATATTATCTACGGATAAGGATTATAAATCATGATTATACGGAAACTACATATCCTGTTATTGTGTTGTGTCATCTTTTCTTCTTGCCAATGGGGCATGCATGCAAAAGATGATAAGCAAAGCAGTACGGATGTGGAAGTAGTCCGTTATGATAAGCTGTTATATGAATATGTGGAACTTAACAGCTTTTCTGCCTTGCAGAAGATGAATACAGAACATTTACAGGCCACCAAGTTCTTGATAGAAGATATCTTGCGCTTGGGGCAGGTAAGTGACAATAATATAAACGGGAAATTGAAATCTTACTTTACAGATCCTACTTTGCGCACTTTGATGAAAGATGCATTGGCGAAATATGAAGATATGGAACCTGTGGAAAAGAAGCTGTCTTCTGGTTTTAAAAACTTGAAGAAGGAAGTTCCCGGAACTAAGATTCCTATTGTCTATTCTCAGATTTCAGCATTGAATGAATCGGTTGTTGTTGGAGATAGCCTGCTTGAATTCAGTATTGATAAGTATATGGGAGAGGATTATCCTCTTTACAAGCGTTTCTTTTACGATTATCAGTGCAGGAGCATGAAGCCCGAAAGGATTGTTCCTGATTGTTTCACTTTCTTTTTATTGAGTGAATACCCTTTCCCCTCGGAAGGGAACAGGACATTGCTCGATTTTATTATCCATGATGGGAAGATACAGTATGTAGTTTCCAAAATCCTGGATGAGAAATCTTTTGAGAAGACGTTGGGGTATACCGATAAGGAGATTGAATGGTGCAAGAATAATAAAAAGGCTATATGGGATTATATGGTGCAAAATGGTCATTTATATGCTACTGATCCAATGATTATTCGTCATTATACCAAACCGGCACCTTATACAGCCTATTTCGGCGAAAATTCCCCTGCAATATTAGGTACTTGGATGGGGGTATTATTGGTTGATTCTTATATGAAACGCCATAAAGATGCTTCACTCAAAGATTTATTGGAAATGACCGATTATCAGACTTTGCTGGCGGAGTCGAAATTTAAACCTTGATTTTTGAATATGGATGTAGCTTTGTATTTATTGCCTGTAACTTTAGGCGATACAACCATAGAGTCTGTTTTACCTGCGTACAATAAAGAAATCATTCTTCAGATTAAGCATTTCATTGTTGAAGATGTACGCTCTGCACGTAGGTTTTTAAAGAAAGTGGATAAGGATATTGATATTGACTCTCTCACTTTTTATACTCTCAATAAGCATACTTCCCCTGAGGATATTTCCGGTTATTTGAAACCATTGGCAGCAGGGCTCTCAATGGGAGTAATTTCGGAAGCCGGCTGTCCGGCCGTTGCCGATCCCGGAGCGGACGTGGTAGCGATAGCTCAGCACAAGAATCTGAAAGTCATACCATTGGTAGGTCCTTCTTCTATTATATTATCTGTTATGGCTTCCGGCTTTAACGGGCAGAGCTTTGCATTTTATGGGTATCTTCCTATTGAACCGGGTGAGCGGATTAAGATGATAAAGCATTTGGAGCAAAGAATATATTCGGAAAACCAAACTCAGTTATTTATAGAAACTCCTTATCGCAATAACAAAATGGCGGAAGATATTATCCGTAATTGCCGCCCCCAGACAAAACTTTGTATTGCTGCCAATATTACTTGTGAAGGAGAGTATATCAAGACTAAAACCGTAAAAGAATGGCAGGGAAAACTTCCTGACTTATCTAAAATTCCTTGTATTTTCCTTCTCTATAAGTAATTCTTAGGCAGTCTCTTCCTATATTCTCAATTAATTGTTTACTTTTGCCGGGTAATGTAAACTATTTATTGACATATATGAAAAAGACAACTTTATTTCTGATGTTTTGTGCGTTCGCATTGTCGGTTCTATCACAAAACACTCATGAACTGGATTTGAAAAAGATAGTTTCCGGTGAATACCGTGCTGAGGGTTTGAAAGGTATTACTCCTATGGCGGACGGAGAAACTTACACTCAAATATCAAATGATAGGAAACGCATTGTCAAGTATTCATTTAAAACAGGAAAGGAAGTAGAAACTGTTTTTGATGTATCTACTGCCCGTGATTGTAATCTGAAATCTTTCGATGGTTACCAGATGTCTCCGGATGAAACCAAAATACTTATCCAGACTGAAACAAAATCTATTTACCGTCGCTCATTTACAGCAGTTTATTATATTTTCTATATCAAGAATAATAAGCTGGAGCCTTTGTCGGACGGCGGACCTCAACAAGTTCCCTTGTTTTCTCCCGATGGGCAGCAAATTGCTTTTGTCAGGGACAATAATATCTATTTAGTGAAGTTATTGTACGGCAATAGCGAATCTCAGGTAACTAAAGACGGAGAATTCGGTAAAGTGCTGAATGGAATACCGGACTGGGTGTATGAGGAAGAATTCGGTTTTAACCGTGCTTTTGATTTTAGTGCGGACAGCAAGATGATTGCTTTCGTTCGCTTTGACGAAACACAGGTTCCTTCTTTCTCATTTACTTTATATGAAGGTCAATATCCCAGCTTAACCCAGTTTGCACGTTACCCCGGAGAATATACTTATAAATATCCGGAAGCCGGAATGCCTAATTCCAAAGTCTCTGTTCATACATTTGATATTAAATCAAAGGTAATCCGTAAGATGGATCTGCCTATTGATGAAGATAGCTACATTCCTCGTATCAGATTTACTCAGGACGAGAATGCTCTTGCCATTATGACTTTGAACCGTCATCAGAATCGCTTTGACATGTATTATGCAAATCCACGTTCAACGGTTTGCAAGCTTATTCTTCGTGATGAAAGCCCTTATTACATAAATGAGAATGTATTTGATAACATTGTATTTTATCAGAACAATTTCGGAATGTTGAGTGATAGAGACGGATACAGCCATTTATACTGGTATTCTATCGGTGGAAACCTGATAAAGCAAGTTACTAAAGGTAATTATGTAGTTAAAAACTTCCTTGGCTGGAATGAAGAAACAAATACATTCTATTATGAAAGTAATGAAGGAAGCCCTCTGCGCACTGCTGTATATAAAGTTGACGGCAAAGGGAAGAAAACTAAATTGAACAATAAGGAAGGTACTAATAATGCAATATTTAGTACTTCCATGAAATACTTTATCAATACTTATTCAAATCTGACTACTCCTCCGGTAGTAACACTGAATGATAATAGTGGTAAGGTGCTTAAGGTGATGATAACGAATGCAGAGTTGAATAATAAGTTATCACAGTTGACTTTGCCGGTTAAGGAATTCTTTACTTTCAAAACTTCGGAAGGAGTGGAATTGAATGGCTGGATGGTTAAACCAATAGGATTCAGTGCTTCAAAGAAATATCCTGTATTGATGTATCAGTATAGTGGTCCCGGTTCTCAGGAAGTTCTGGATAAATGGGGAATCGGTATTGATCGTTCGGGAGTGGGTTTTGAAAGTTACATGGCTTCGAAAGGTTATTTGGTAGTTTGTGTAGATGGACGCGGAACCGGTGGACGTGGTGTTGAATTTGAAAAATGTACTTATTTGAATTTGGGTGTGAAAGAATCTGTCGATCAGGTGGAAACTGCAAAATATATAGGAAGCCAACCTTATGCCGATAAAGATAGAATTGCCATTTGGGGATGGAGCTTCGGTGGATATAATACTATAATGAGCATGAGTGAAGGAGCCGGTGTGTTTAAAGCTGGAATTGCCGTAGCTGCAGTTACCGATTGGAAATATTACGATAGTATTTATGCCGAGCGTTTTATGCGTACTCCGAAAGAGAACCCTGAAGGATATAAAAACGCTTCTTGCTTTACACGTGCCGATAAGTTACAAGGTGACTTGTTGCTGATTCATGGTACTGCCGATGATAATGTTCACTATCAGAACTGTACTGAATACAGCGAACAATTGGTTCAGGCCAACAAACAATTTGACATGCAGATATATACTAACCGTAATCACAGTATTTACGGTGGTAATACCCGCTATCATCTGTTTACGAGAATAAGTAATTTTGTTTTTGACAAGTTGAAATAGTAATATCCGGAACATGGAACATGTGAAGAAACCCGATTGGTTGAAAATCAGTATCGGGAGCAACGAAAGGTATACGAAAACGAAACAAATAGTGGAGTCGCACAGACTCCATACTATTTGCAGTAGCGGACGCTGTCCTAATATGGGAGAATGTTGGGGGAGAGGTACGGCTACTTTCATGATTGGAGGAAATATATGTACCCGTTCCTGTAAATTCTGTAATACGCAAACCGGAAGACCTTTACCACTCGACACGAATGAGCCTTTGCATGTAGCAGAATCCATCCGGTTAATGAAACTGACTCATGCGGTAATAACATCGGTTGACCGTGATGATCTGAATGATTTGGGAGCAGCTCATTGGGCAGATACAATCCGGGAGATTAAACGTCTTAATCCCGATACTACTATTGAAGTCCTGATTCCTGATTTCCAAGGTCGTGAAGAACTGATACAGATGGTAATTGATGCAACCCCCAATATTATTTCTCATAATATGGAAACGGTAAGACGTATCAGTCCGGATGTGAGAAGTGCGGCCGATTATGACAGAAGTTTGAAAGTTATCAAACAAATATCTCAAAACGGAGTTGTTTCTAAATCGGGTATAATGGTTGGCTTGGGAGAAACTCAGGAAGAAGTGGAGGAACTGATGGACGATCTGCTTGAAGTAGGATGCGAGATTCTGACTATTGGACAATATCTTCAACCTACACATAAACACTACCCGGTTGCAGCTTATATTACTCCTGAACAATTTGTTGAATATAAGGAAACAGGGCTTGAGAAAGGATTCAGACAAGTGGAAAGTGCGCCGTTGGTGCGTTCCTCTTATCACGCGGAAAAACATATTATATAACTGTAAATAGTAGAACCAAAACGACAAGCTATTGTTATGAAGGCGATGAAAAGAGGGGAAAATATGAAAAGAAGATCGATACCTGCTGCATTGAATATGTCAACAGGGCTGATTCCGGTTATTTTATGTATGATATTAAGTGAATTTATTCTTGATGAGTATGCTTTATATATATCTGCAATAGTCGGTTTGGTTTACTCTTATTTTTCTTATTGTTCATCAAGGAAAAAGATTTTCAACTTTATTCTTTACAGTTCAACGTTGTGTTTGTTGTTGATGTCGGTTGCTACTTTTATTTCTTTCCAAATGTTCCCGCGGGGAACGGTGCCTCTGACATTGGAAGTTGTAGTAATATTGCTGGCTGCTTTTTTCTTTTACGGGCAAGTACTGTTGAAAAAGCTATTCAGTATCCATCGTTTTCCCAAAACTCACTTGCAACTCATAGCGAGTTTGGATTCCGCTATCGTATCTGCGAGGATAATCTTTATAATGGGAGTAATACATTTCATTATAACTTCTATAACGATAGTTATTATTTATCCTCTGGATAGAGAGGAGCAGATATTATTATATCGTATTTTACCTCCTGTGTTTTTCGCTCTTGATATCTTGCTTAATCAGATTGTGATAAACTTTGCCAATCGCATTATAAAGCAGGAGGAAATGATTCCTATTGTGAACAAGCAGGGAGATGTGATAGGCAGAAGATTGAAAGTGGAAGCGCATTCCTATAAAAATGCTTTTATTAATCCTATTATAAGAATTGCTTTTATTTGTAATGGGATGTTGTTGCTGTGTAGCCGTAAGAGCACATGTGTAGCCGAGAAAAGCAAGGTGGATATTCCTTTGGAAGGATATTTGCAATATGGAGAGAAGCCGGAAGAATGTGTAAATCGTTTAATGGAGGAAGTCTTTCCTGACGGCACTTCTATAATGCCTCGTTTTAGTATTAAACATCATTTTAAGAACGATGATACTAATCGGCTTGTATATCTGTATATTGCTTATGTGGATGATGAGAGTTTGTTGGCAAACTTCCCTTGTCCCCATTCAAAGTTGTGGACTTTTCATCAGATAGAGGAAAATCTTGGAAAGAATTTCTTTAGCCAGTGCTTCGAGGGAGAATATGAACATTTGAAAGAGAGTACTCTTATTTGGGAGGAATTCAAATAACTCAGTTGGGATTCTCTTTTATAAGTAAAGAACAGATGGTTTTATGGTCTTCGAGTGCCGCCTTGTAAAGAGCCATTGCTGCGAACACATTGGCACGGAAATAATATAATTTTATTAAATCTATTTCACAAACTTTCTTCTCTCCCTCTTCAATAAGTCTCATCATTTCGGTTAGTTTGTTTAAATAATAGGTGAGATAATCTTGGGACAGTCCTTCCAAATGTTTGTATTCCAGCTTGTCTTGAGACAGCAAACTTATAAGCTGTTTAAAACTTTTCTCCATAAAAATGTGCTTATATATTCACAAATATAAATATTGTTCTTTATAAAACAAAAGAAACGGATATTATTTGTAACCGGAAGAAAAGAACTAACTTTGTAAACTCAACGAAAGGGATATTGATTATGCAGCTTGCTTACAATGATTTTTCTACATTCTTGCGAAAACATTTTGATTGTAAAGTCCAGAAGATTTCCATAAATGCAGGATTTACATGTCCTAACAGAGACGGTTCGAAAGGGTTGGGAGGTTGTACCTATTGCAATAACCAAACGTTCAATCCGGAGTATTGCCGTACCGAGAAATCGGTTCGTGAACAATTGGAAGAAGGGCGTTTATTCTTCGCGCATAAATATCCTGAGATGAAATACCTTGCTTATTTTCAGGCTTATACAAATACATATTCGGAACTTGAAACACTGAAGCAAAAGTATGAGGAAGCATTGAATGTGAAAGATGTGGTAGGTCTTGTAATTGGTACACGTCCCGACTGTATGCCTGATGATCTGTTGGACTACTTGCAGGAACTGCAAAAGGAAGTCTTTTTGTTAGTGGAATACGGGATTGAAAGCACGCATGACGAAACCTTGCGTCGCATAAACCGGGGACATTCATATGCTGACACTGTTGATGCTGTTCGTCGGACAACAGAAAGGGGAATACTTACAGGAGGACATATTATTCTCGGTTTGCCGGGAGAAACACATGATTCAATGCTGGAACAGGCAAGAGAGTTGTCAAAACTTCCGCTTACTACTTTGAAACTTCATCAGTTGCAACTGATAAAAGGCACAAAAATGGCGCGTGAATATGCAGAACAGCCGGAAAACTTTCATCTTTATGAAGTGGATGAATATATTGACCTCGTTATTGATTTCGTGGAACATCTCCGTCCCGATATTGTTCTCGAACGTTTTGTTTCACAGTCTCCTAAAGAGCTGTTAATCGCTCCCGATTGGGGGTTGAAGAACTATGAATTTGTGGAACGTGTGAAGAAAAGAATGAAAGAAAGGCAAGCTTATCAAGGAAAACTATATGCCGATTGAGAAATAATAGCTATTTTTGCTAACTGATAAATAGGTTAAATATAATAGATAAAAAGATGAATATCAAAGGAAAAGTACACTATGTAGGAGTTAATGACCGTAATAAAGCTTTGTTTGAAGGTTTGTGGCCGTTGCCTTATGGCGTTACCTACAATTCTTATTTGATTGATGATGACATGATAGCCCTGGTGGATACCGTTGATATCTGTTATTTTGATGTTTTTTTGAATAAAATAAAGAAAGTAATAGGCGATAAACCTATTAATTATTTGATAATTAACCATATGGAACCCGATCATTCCGGTTCTATACGTTTGCTGAAACAACATTATCCCGAAATAGTGATCGTAGGAAACAAGCAAACTTTCGGAATGGTAGAAGGATTTTACGGAGTAACGGGAGACCGTTATGTGGTGGGGGACGGTGATTTCCTTGATCTGGGACATCACAAGCTTAAGTTCTATCTTACTCCTATGGTGCATTGGCCCGAAACAATGATGACATTTGATGAAACAGACGGAGTTCTTTTCTCGGGAGATGGTTTCGGTTGTTTCGGAGCATTGAATGGTGGCGTTATAGATACTAAAATCAATATCGACATCTATTGGGAAGAAATGATCCGTTACTATTCCAATATTGTAGGTAAGTATGGTTCGCCTGTTCAGAAAGCATTGCAGAAGTTAAGCGGATTGAAGATAGAAATGATTTGTTCCACTCACGGTCCGGTTTGGACGAAGAATATTCCCGAAGTTGTGGCTATCTATGACAAGTTGAGCCGTTATGAAGCGGAAGAAGGTGTGGTTATAGCCTATGGCAGCATGTATGGCAATACGGAGCAAATGGCGGAAGCTATTGCCGAAGAGCTATCTGCTCAGGGAATTAAGAATATTGTGATGCATAACTTATCTAAGTCCGATGCTTCTTATGTCATCAAGGATGTGTTCAAATATAGAGGTTTGATAGTGGGCAGCCCTACTTACAGCAACCAACTATACCCGGATGTGGAAAGCATTCTTTCCAAAATTGCGGTGAGAGATATAAAAGGACGTTATCTTGGATATTTCGGCTCGTTTACTTGGGCAAGTGCGGCAGTTAAGCGCATTGCCGAGTTCAATGAAAAGTTGAAATTTGAAATTGTAGGTAATCCGGTGGAGATGAAACAAGGGATGAAGGAAGAAACCTACAAAATGTGTCAGGCATTGGGACAGGCAATGGCGGCAAGACTGAAAGCAGATAGAAAATAATAACCTGATTTATAAACTTATTAAACAAACGAATCTATGAGACTAATCATTCAGCCTGATTATCAGACAATCTCTCAGTGGGCTGCTAATTATGTTGCAGCTAAAATCAACAAGGCTCAGCCAACTGCGGAAAAGCCTTTTGTACTTGGATTACCTACCGGTTCATCTCCGCTCGGTATGTACAAAGCCTTGATTGAATTAAACAAGAAAGGTGTAGTATCATTCCGGAATGTAGTAACTTTTAATATGGATGAATATGTAGGTCTTCCTAAAGATCATCCCGAAAGCTACCATTCATTCATGTGGAACAATTTCTTCAGCCATGTAGATGTGAAGCCGGAGAATGTAAACATCCTCAACGGTAATGCTGCCGATCTTGAAGCTGAATGTGCACGTTATGAAGAAAAGATCAGATTCTATGGTGGCATTGATTTGTTCTTGGGTGGTATAGGTCCTGACGGACACATTGCTTTCAATGAACCGGGTTCTTCTTTGTCATCACGTACCCGCGTAAAGACATTGACTACCGACACTATCATTGCCAACTCACGTTTCTTTGATAATGATGTGAACAAAGTTCCAAAAACTGCTTTAACAGTAGGCGTAGGCACAGTTCTTTCTGCAAAGGAAGTGCTCATCATTGTAAACGGTCATAACAAGGCTCGTGCTTTGTATCATGCAGTTGAAGGTGCCATTACCCAAATGTGGACTATCAGTGCTTTGCAACTCCATGAAAAGGGAATTATCGTTTGTGACGATGCTGCAACTTTTGAACTTACAGTAGGTACTTACAGATATTTCAAAGATATTGAATCTGACAACTTGGACCCTCAGTCTCTTTTGAAATAATAGATAGATATTTAGAAATGGCTGCCTGACTTTTGCTTGTCAGGCAGCTTTTTTTTATCCTTTCTGCAAACTATTGTTTTTCTGCTTTCATTGCTTTCAGGAACTCTGAAACTGTTTGCTACAAGGAATATCAGATGAAAGCACAGGGCGTTTTCCGCTTTCAGTGCTTTCATAAATATTTCCCGGTACAATTGGAAAAAGCTCATGTGCTTTAAGTGCAAAGCACGGTTGCTTTGTTTTCAAAGTACAGGTCATTTGAAATAATCAACCTGTTGTTTGTAGACAAACAACAGGTTGATTGAAAAAAACAGCTTGTTGTTTTAAAATTATCCCTAGGGTAATTACTCAATTACCCTAGGGAAGTTGTTCAATCTCCCTTGGGTAGTTGATAAACTTCCCAAGGGAGAAATTAAATTGAAATACAGTTTCTTATGAAAGCACTGAAAGCGGATGAAAGCGAAAAACGCCTTGTGCTTTCATCTGATACTCCTTGTAACAAGCAGTTTCAGAGTTCCTGAAAGCAATGAAAGCAGATTTTATATCTTTCTTTTTCGAAGGTTTTAACTGCACTTACTTAATGATTTTCACATCCTTGCCGGCTTCTAAAATTTCCTTTTGCGAAGGATCTGTTATAATTATTTCGGGTGATGCTGTGCTTATACCTTTTATTAATACTGCGCAAGGTTTATCTGCCTGTACCTTCATATTTCCACAGTTGAGAGCACCCGGTGTGTAAAATATTGCCTCTACCATATCGAGTGTAGAAGAACTGACTGCTTGCAACTCTGCTGTGTTACTTTCTATTTTCACTTCCTGCGGGTTGTAACGGGATGCAGCTTCCGGACCGGCTATTCCCGGTACTACGATATAAACATATCCGGCATTTTGCGGCTTTGTTCCATGAGTCAGCCAAAGATTAAATACAGGCAACGCTATTTCTTTGTCGGATTGGTTGAAGTTAATCTTTGCCCAGTTTCCTTTCTGTATTCCGTTCTTTAAGGCAATATTGCCTTTTTCCGGGAAGAAGTAGGCTACTTTGTTATGCCATACCCAGCCCGTTTTGTCGTTTATTTGCCGGTTGCCCGGTGCTATTTTCATTATTTGTGTCCCGTCCGAAGCATATACGTCACCTGTGAGAAGGCATTGGTTTATGGATGTTGTTATTTCTTTGTCTGTAGATGATTCGATACCTGCTCCTAAGCAAACCACTTCATTATCGAAGAAAAACCACGCTTTGCGGGCCTTTACCCCGTAATTGTTCATGTCATAGGTCATTGCTCCGTATTTTCCGTCGGAAACTCCGCCTGTGAATGTCGATGTACCCGGCTTTCCCCAATCGGCTGTGTTTTTTACTTCGCCTGCCGGTACGGTGGTTCCCGGTATTTTGTCCCATTCCCAAACGGGGAAAATGTTTTGATATTCGTTCCCGTCCACACGAATACAGGTAGCACCTTCGCTCATGTATGTGCCATAAAGGTTTTCACCGTTGCCACTTTCTGTTTTGTTGGTTCTGACGGACGAAGTGCGAACGGAGAAGTCATAGTTTCTACGGTTCTGCAACATGTAGTCCGAGCAGTAGTACATTTTGTTACGGTCACTTCTCTCGTAAGAAGCATTTTTGGAAGAAAAGCGTTTGTATGCCGCTTCATATTGGGATGCATTTGCCGGATCTAACACTTTCATTTTTTGAAGGAAAGTAAGATTATTACTGTAATCCAGTGTATTCTGTCGACTTACTCCACGTCCTGTTACACTGAAATCCAGATAACAGGCACGGAATGCATTCAAATAAGTATCTCTTACGAAACGGGAGAAAAGTTCCTGTTGCTCGTTGCTCATGGCATACTTTGTTCCGGTAAAGAGTCCCGCCATTTTGGTAATGTTATCTACAAATACGGTTCCATAGCCGCCTATATAGATTTGAGGTCCGTGTTGCTGATAGGAGAGGTCTTCACGGATTCCTTCTCCGTCGGTGATTCTTATCGGTTCAAATATTTCGCCTACATTGGCACTGACAATACTATCGTTTCTCAAAGCACAGCCTCTTGTCAGGTGATGTATGGCAATATCCATTTTATTGGCTCCTGTCCACTTACGTGGATCACTGCGTTCCATTTGTTCCATTAAGCCTTTTATCACGCTTTGGGATAGTTTGGTTTCCCCTGCTTCCATCAGGGCAAGTATATCTGCCATAACTTTGGGAGCCGAGATCTGGTTATACCACCAGTTATATGAAGTGGGGCTTTTGTCATTCCAATAACGTAGTGCCCGGTCGATAGCCCGGTAAAGAACCTGATTCCCATAGAGGCTTGAAGCAGAGCAAGTATATGCCATTGCTATCTTTTTAATTCTTTGCAGGTGGTCGGCAGGCTCCCAGTTTGTACGGAAATAACATCTATAATCAATACTTGGCCATTTTCCTTCGGATGTCATTTGCTTTAACAGACTGGTAGCATTTTTATCCATTGTTGCAACGTCTGTCGTAGCATAGATTTGTTCACGTATCCGCTGCATGATTAATTCGTAATCATCTTTTGGAACATATGCTTTAGGAGTTTTCTTTTCTCCGGTTGCCGGATCGTAGAAGTTTACATAAGGATGCTTCACAAGATTTACTTTCCCGGAGACGGTTAATGTATTGACTTCTTTCAGATTCGTGAATATCTCGGCTACCTGATTGAAAGCGCTGTTCTTTCTTCCCTCGGGATGATAAATGATTCTTATCACTCCTTTTGCTCCGGGTTGGTAGGGTTTCTTCGCCCATTTTGCCGAAGTACATCCGCAACCTGTTATTATCTCCTTAATCACCAAGGGTTGGTCGCCGGTGTTGGTGAACTTGAAATCATAACTCACGTCTCCGTCTTCTTCATCAATTTCACCGAAATCGTGTGCCGTTTCGTTGAAAGTTATCTCCTGTGCATAAGAGAAACTGAATATGAAAAGGAAGAGAATGGTTAGGCAGATATTTCTTTTCATTGTTAATGTTGTTTTGGGGATTATATAAGAAAGATTAAAGAGACTGCTTCATAATGATGCAGTCTCTTAGGTTATGTACAATCTCTTATTCTGTTGTTGGTATATTTTCTGTTTGTACTAAACTGACATCATCTATATCATATTGTACATTAGCTGTTTCAGCGACAAAAGCAACAATGAAATCTGTTATTTCATCATCAGTTGTGGCAGCAAGTGTACTCGTTCCAGTTGCACTGGTTCCATAAAATTGAGGATTAAACTTAATGGTATATTCTGTCCAATTTGTTCCAATTATATCTGTATATAGTTTGAAAGCAGTATTTGTTCCTTCTTCATTTTTTAACAAATGAGAAGAGGTTCCTGTTTTTTCTTTTGTTTTTATAAAAACTCTTAGCTTATTTGTTATGTTATTTGTTTTAGCCTTAAATGTAAGTGTTAGATATTTACTCTTATCAATATTACTTCCACGACATGCAAGGAATTGCTGATACCAAGTTTTTTTAATAATAGCATCTGTGAAAATAGTTGATTCGGGGGTGGTAATCTTTACAAATTTATTAGCTGGACTGTTTTCATTAGCTAATGTAACAGCAATATTCTCCGCAACTGTAGCAACATACCATTCTCCTACATTTGGCATTCCTGTAGTAGCTATATCTCCACTTTTTATAGTCTTTAGCTCTGTAATGTTTTCCATATTCCCATTTCCTCCTAAAAGATCGGTAGGTTCAGGTACAATAGCTTCTCCGTTACCTGTAACAGGATTTTCTGTATCATCCCAACCGGTAGTATCCATATCTGTTGATACTGCAATTGTATTTCCATTTGTTCCCAATTGGATATTGAATTTCTTGATTTTGTTATCAGTAAACACTATGTTGCTTGCTGACGGTTTATAAGTGTAAGTAGTTTCACCGGCTGTCATGGTAAACAATGCCGTTCCTGTTTTGATAGTTTGTGCCGGAACCAATGCCCAATAAGTATTTGCATCCGCTGTTATTTTCCACATTTTTATGTCCTGTACAGTTCCGCTTGCAGCTTCAATAACATTGGATGAGAAAGTCCAAGTGGTAGTAGGTTTGCAGTTATTCAGAGTTACTGCTGTTACCTTGGATGCATCATCTCCTATAAGAGTAAGTTGCACTAATGCCAGTTTATGGCTGAATGTTAATGATACTCCGTCGGTAAAATCTGTTTTCTTTCCGTTTGTAGTTGCAGCCATGAAGTCATTTGCATTGTAAAGAGTTTCACTGCTTTGATCGTCAGCTACCGTAAACTCTACTTTATCTGTGGCAGCAGCTTCCGGATTGAATGGGTAGTAAGCATAGAAGTTGATGTTTTCGTTTGCATCATTAGGATAATAAAGAGTTTTGCTTGCATCAGTAGCTTCCAAAGTTCCATCGCTTAATACTTTATATTCGTAGTTGTTGGCATCGGTTATACTTGTAGATGTTTCGAATATACCTATTTTATCGTTTTCTACGAATTTAGTGCTGTTATTGGTAGTATTCACAGTTGTTCTTGTAACAGGTGCAGTGTTAACAATGAATGTTACTTTGTTCCCTTCACTTTTATCTTGTGGCATGTTAATTTCATTCTCTTTAGTGCAGGAAGAGAATAGGCAAGTTACGGTTAATAGGGTTAATAATAATTTGTTTTTCATGATGATTGGGTATTAATGGTTTATATTTATTTTATTTTTGTCAGGCTGACATCGTCAATATAGAAGTCTGCTGCTGCAGGGTAGGGAGTAAATCCAATATAACATCCTGTAATCGCTGCATCTGTTGTTGCTTTTACTGCATTTGTTACTGAATTGGGGCTTCCTACAATGAGCCCGTTGAAATCAATATCGATTGTATATTCTCTCCATGTATCGGTTAAAGTAATTTTAGATCCTGCTTGTTTTGTGGCTACCGCTACCGAGTTTTCTCCGGTTACGATAAAGAAATTATTTTTTCCCGTTCCGTTACCGTTGGCATCTGTAACATCATCACTCTTTATATATGCATATACAGTACTTCCTGTTCCTTTGATTTTGAATGAAAGTTTGTACTTTGCTTTTTCTATTGTGTTTAAACGGTATGCAATATAACCTGAGTACCAATTAGCATAGGTGGTGATGTTGTAGTTCATTACTTTATTTTGAGGGGCACTTTCGTTTGCAATGAGAGCTGTGCCCACTGTAGTACCTTTTTTTATGACGTACCATGTTTCGTTTGTTTTGGAATCTACTCCTACTGTTGTAATATCGCCGACAGTAAAGTTCTCCATATCACCATTTTTCACAAGGTTGGGTATGGTCACACTGGCATTTCCGTCTACTGTTTCATCATTGTTCCAGTCTTGAATGTAAATAGGAGATTTGTTTGTAACAGTGGCTTTGATGGAATTTGCTCCCACTTCCACAAGCATATCATATTGTATGTTTCCTTCCAGGGATGTTATGCCTTCATTGAGATTCCATGTCAGTGTCTTTGTTTCACCGGTTTCGGATATGGGTATGCTGAGTTCTAATTGCGTGTTTTCTGTCACTGTTCCGGGAAATACGATACCTTCTGCTTGCGAACCGTCACCAAGCCTTTTTAATTTTATCTCCTTATCGTCTTCACTTTGTGAAGGGAAAGAAATAGCTCCGTTGAGTAAATCAAAGCTGGCAATGGTGGACATGTTTGTGAGTTTGGCACTTACCTTTTTCAAATCTTCCTCTTTCATATCCGTAGAGGGAGCGAAGTTCATCTTCATCTTCGATAGAATGGGCTTCAGTTGCACGGTTGCTTTTTGGTTGTCTTTATTCAGTTCTTTAGCATTTTGTGAATAAAGAAATGCATCTGCTTTGGTTTTGCTTTGGTCCGAAATATCTAAAGTATAATGATAAATATCTCCTTCTGCTCTTGTCAGTGCTTCGTTTTCCTTATAAGGATAGTATGCTATGATGTCCACTTTCGTTCCATCCTCAGGGAGATACATAACTTCATTGTTTGCCGGAACAAGATAACCGTTATAAGATCTGTTGTCCGCAAGATATTCCCGGTTGGAATAATTCTTTATGATGTTTGTGGTTCCGGCTTCTACCATGAATACGCCTACCTTTTGTGAGGAGTTCCATGTCTGACCGCTTTCCGAATCAAAAGAAAATGCTTCTCCAATTAAAACTACCGGTTTTTCCTTTGGTTCACTTCTATCTTCTTCATTGTCACTGCACGAATAGAATGGCAGGATTATCAAGACTAGAAGTGTATAAAAGAATACATTTTTATTTATCATACTATTATTTTTAAAGGTTGTTTTGGTTTTTTCTACTTTACAAAAGTACTTTATAAGCAACTAAACAATATACCTCATTAGTACATTCTAAGGTGATATTCAGTACATATCATTGGGTTTGTATTATTTTAGTTGCTGTAACCAGTCGGGTAGTGCACCTAAACGTTCCGTAAGTTGGGCTTCATACAGTGATTCGGGATAGACGGCAGTTCCGTGACTTTCATCTGCTGTTACCTGATCGGGCAAGAAGGTAGTTCCTGCTCCATGAAAACCTGCAATAATAGGTTTCAGGTACCTGTTGTTTCTTGTCCATAGATTAAAGCCGGTTTCTGCTCCGTCTGTTTCTTTGTAATTCCACAAAACCAGGTCACTCAGGTGATTGGGGCTGCTGGCAATGTCTCCTCCGGCATGGTTCTGCATAAACCCACCTTCGCAAGCATCAATGAGGGTGGCACGTGGTTGGCTTGAATGTGCTTCAAAACAACTGTTGGAAGCAGTTTTGTTTCTCCACAATACTGCACCAATTGAGGTCTTTGATACTCCTACTGAATGATACTGTGCCGGTTGATCGTCTATCTTTCCGATAAAAATATGTGATGAAGCTTGTGAGCGGATAGCAGAATGTCCCCGATTGCCTGTGATGGAACAAGAAAATATGGAAACATTGGCACTTAACATAACACTTAATGCTTCGTTGACATCGGTAAAACGGCAACGTCTTACCCAAGCATTTACCTGCCGCATCAGAGTGAGTGGACGGAATCCGCTATCATGAAGTGCATTTGCATGGTGAACAAATGTATCGTGGAAGTTACCTACGAAAGCAATATCTTCAACTCCCACACCGATATGGCAAGAATGCTCGTGAAGAGTCCATCCCCATTTAGCATTTACTTTATGCATAATGGGTTCTTTAAATGTAACCTTATTTCCCTCAATTCTTAGTATTTGATGGTATTCCGTGACTTGTACTCCCGAATTAAGCAGTTCTGTCCAATCACTTTCTACACTATAGGGTGATAACTCTTCGGCAATTAATTCCGGATTGTTGTTCACCAGTTTCAAAAATACTCTCTTACCGATGAATAATCCGCTGGTAGAATTAACAGTTATCGAATGTGATCCCCGTATTGCATCTCCTGTGATTTCAGTTAATTGTTTATCGGTACTCCGGGTATAGCGGAAACTGATAAGTTCCGGAGTGTTCCATAAGGAGTTGTCTAATACTTCATTGGGATACTCCATGAATAATTCGGTACCTCCATTTCCACACCCATCTCCCTTTAAGATAATATTATCACCATCAATAATTATTGGTTGGTTGGGGGCATCGGCTGGTCGCAGGTTATAGCGTCCTTTGGGGAAATAGATAATTCCTTTGCCATTCTTTACAGCATCGGCTATTGCTTTTTCAAAAGCTTCTCTATCTGATTTATTATCATTGGGGATTGCTCCATATTCCGGACTGCATACATTATATATCTTATAATCTACATCGGGAATGTTTTTCTCTCCGAATTCATATCCGGCATAAGAAAAGTCGAGCAATGTGCTTTCCGTGCCATCCTTTTTACATTCTAAAAACTCAGTCCACAATTTGCTTGTGCCTGCTTGGATAGGAGGTTCGGGCTTTTCTTCCTGATTGCCATTATTATCTTCAGTGGGTGGAACAATAGTAGTATTTTGTTCTTTACTGCAAGAGGGCATAATCGACAAACAAGTACAGAAAATAAATATAACTTTGAATTTATGTTTTAGCATAGCCTCAGATTATTAATTAATTTCTTCTTCTAACGGTTTTACAGTGAATTTTAATTGTTTAACCATTTGTTCGGCATTCCATATATTAGCATTGGTTGCAATAAATGTAGCCGTATATTCTCCGGGAGCAGTGTATCTATAGCTATATGAAGTCAATGCTGCTTCTATTGATTTTATAGCTGTTCCACGATCAGGAGAGACGGTAGAGGGGGATATGAGCTGGCTGACCATCCAAACTATCACATCATCATCTGTATGTTCTTTCCCTTTTTGAGGTTGGAATAATAATCCGGAATCATTTACTTGGTATGTGCCTTGTTGCTCGGAGTTTTCATATATAATACTGAATCCCCATTCCGTCATGGCATTGGACATAGTTATTATTTGTCCGTCTTCTGTTTCTTTTGTTATATTCAGTGGATTAACGTCTATACGTGGAGCTACTATGTATCTGCCATTACCGTCAGTTGCAGGAACATCATTACGTTTAGGGGCATTGTATGCAAATGCAATATAGAATTTTTTGTCTTTATACTCTGATAGATCCATTCGCCCGTTTGCTTCTTCCGTAGATGAACCAACAGTGGTTGGTACATTGATTTGATTATATCCGTTACCCGATATTTTTGTCCATGTAGCTTTGTTTATCTCTTCCACTGTGTATTGTCCGCTGAAGTCTTCGGATATATAGATCATAAGAATTTCTTTTCCGCGGTACTCCTGATCTGTGAATTGCTGTTTGATAGTGCAAGACATTCCGAGTGATTTTAAGGCAACTTCATTACGATCTTTATTTGCATAATTGTTATCTGTATCTCCCGAATAAAAGGCAATATAATCGGGGCTCCCTTCAAAATTGAATGTTACTTCATCTCCTGTATGTATATTATTTTTATCATTTTGTATATTAACATTGAATTCAATGTTTTCCACGGAGTCTCTGTCACAACTACTGATAAAGCTTACCAGAAGCAGGATGATATATAATCGAATGTGTTTCATAATTATATGAATTAAAGTGTATTGTTACCAATTAACTGTTTGTCCGCAAATAGGATTTGTATTCAATTCTACTTGAGGGATTGGGAAATAGATATGTTTGGAAGTGAAATTAATAGCCGGAACGGCTTTTACACTGCTTAGATCATAACCTATTTGTTTGTTTTGGGTATTTAGTGACGGATCTTTTAATATATTAATTTGTCGCTTAAAATAATCTTCTCCGCAACGACGGAGTTCCATTCGACGGGGAATTTCGTAGCAGAGTTCACGGGCACGTTCATCGCGTACTAATTGTTGGAAACTGTTATAGTCATAATCGCTGAGGGTGATTTTTGATGCTCCGGCTCTTTCGCGAACTAAGTTTATGGCATCAACTCCTTCTTGTGTTGGCTGTTTGGCCACTTCATTAGAACATTCTGCTATCATTAATAATACATCGGAATAACGCATTACAGGAAAATTAATGGATGAATTATTCTTTGACAACGGGCGTTCGGGAATATATTTAGCCCTCCATTTGGCGGCATTACCGTCTTCTTGGGCTTTTTCTGCGGCAGTACGTTCAACTTCGGAAACAACTCCGTTAGAAGTAGTGTATTTATAATCTGCAATATTCCACCATTTTCTGTTATCACTGTCTTCGTATAACCGGAAAAGATATTTAGTTCCGTCATACAGCCCATATGCGTAGGGGTATTCATCAGAAGCGGTTTGTTGGGTAACACCTATGTATAATCCTACTCTGCCGGCTTCATTTGTCTGATCTTGTCCGTTACCATAAAATTCAACTTCAAACATGCTTTCGCGGGCAGTCAAGTCGTATTGGTTTTTACACATGTTAATGAACAAAGCATGATAACCGTTTACTCCATTGGTAGTGGAATATAAACGATGTAAGCCGCTTTTCTTTACTTTGAGGGCATACTCTAACGCTTTGTCCCAAGTCTCGGCATATACCGGATAGCCTGCTTCCCACATATAGGCTCTTGCAAGTAATGCTTGTGCCGTTGTTTGCGAGATATGTCCCGGACCACCTAATTTATTAGCTGGTAAGCATCCGTTTTCGGCAGCTTCCAAATCACTGATAATTTGTGTGTATATCTCTTTCTGAGGTGACTTTTTGAGTAATTGCGTACTTAAATCACGGGTTGGCGTAAGGCGCAGGGGAACTTCTCCCCAAAATGCTACTAAGTTCATATAATATAGTGCGCGGAGTGCTTTAGCTTCACCCAGATACATCATTTTATTTTGAGTACCGCCGCACTCTTCGTTGCTGCGCGTTTCTATGGCGGAAATATAATCATTGGCACGGTTAATTCCCTCATACAGTGCTATCCACGTGGCTTTTAGCGTGTTATCTGTATTATTGTAATTGTAATTGGAAATTTGGATGTAATCTTTTCCATATTCACGGTTGTAGACCATAATATCCGTACCGGCATCAAGATCTCCCCAAAGATTTTGTCCATAACATCCTGCATTACCTAACACATCGTATATTCCGGCAAGACCGGCGGCGCAGCTTTCTTCATCATGATAGATATTTTCTTCATCCAGATAGTCATATGTATCTGTATCCAGAAAGTTACATGCCGATAAAGAAAACATAAGAATGAAGATATATATAAAGTTTTTCATACTGTTTAATGTTATCTTGGTTATAAACCTAATTTAATTCCAAAAGTATAGGTCGTGGTTCTTGGATAAGCAGAGTAATCAAAGCCACGTGTCATAGAAGAATTACGTGTGGATACTTCCGGATCATATCCGGTATATTTAGTCCAGGTAATTAAATTCTGTGCACTGACATAAAATCGCAAGGAGGCCAGTTTCATTTTCTTTAGCATTTTGGTCGGAAAAGTGTAACCTAACTGAATATTTTTGAGACGTAAGAAAGAAGCATCTTCCACTTCACGACTGGTATTTACATTGGTTAGGCTACGACCTACGGCACATAAATAATTTGTATAGTTTCCCGGTGTATAAGTTCCGTCTCCGTTATCTACACGTGGAGTCCAATGATCTTTCACAGTCGCTAATTGGTTTATATGGCGCTCGCGTAAGCTTTCCAGTTTTACACGATTATAATTGATGACATCATTTCCATAAGACCATTGGAAGAAGACACTCAAGTCAAACCCTCTCCATTCGAAATTGTTGGTAAAACCACCGGTGTGGATAGGTAATCCATGTCCGATGACAGTTTGGTCTTCTGCTGTTACTTTTCCATCACCATTAATATCTTTCAGTTTAGGATCCCCCGGCTTTATATTAGCCCGTTCATTAGTATTATTAGGTATTTCCGGTTTCAGTACAAATACATTGGGAGCAACTTCATTGAAATCTTCGTATTGATATACGCCGTCATACACATAACCATACATCTCGGATAATGGTTCGCCTACTTTGCAAAGATATAAATCAGGTATATTGGGGTATTGTATTCCTGCTTTTCTACTGATTTGTCCGTCAGATAAGGCAATAATCTTGTTTCGGTTAAATGAGATATTGAAATTGCTTGTCCATTTCAGTTTCTTTCTTCCTCCTTTTAAGTTGACTGTATTAATAGATATTTCAAGACCTTTATTGCTAATGCTGCCAATGTTTTGCTGAACTTGGGTGAAACCGATTGAAGGAGGTACGTCAGCATAGAGTAACAGGTCTTTTGTCTTTTTATAATAAAGGTCTACTTCACCATTTATACGGTTATTAAATAGTCCGAAATCAAGTCCTATGTTTGTTTGGTAAGTGGTTTCCCATTTTAAATCTTTATTTGCCATTTGCATAATGTAAATGGCAGGGGACATCGTATTATTGAAAGCATAATTTTGACTTCCTGAATAGAGAAGGTTAGAGGGATATAAACTTTGTGTGTTATTATTTCCGGTAGCTCCCCAACCTGCACGTACCTTTAGATTAGATAACCATAAATTAGTTTTGACCATAAATGGTTCATCAGATATTCTCCATGCGGCAGATGCTGATGGGAAATACCCCCATTTGTGATAGATGAACTTAGAAGAACCATCGGCACGCATAGTCGCAGTGAGCAGGTAACGGGATTTCCAATCATAATTGAAGCGGCCAAAGTAAGAAAACATGTTGTTTTTCAGATTGTTTGCCGTGACAGATTGGGCAGTACCTGCATCAATACCCCAAAAACCGATGTTTTCCCAAGGTACCATAACCGATTTGGAACCTAAGTTTGAAATTTGTTGGCTGGAAAGTGAGGTTCCCAACATTCCACTAAAGTTATGAAATTTGATTTTCCGTTTATATGTAAGGGTATATTCATTAGACCAGCTATTCCATTCTTTATAATTGAAACTACCGTTTGTATGGGAAGATGAATAAGTGGGATCTCCATAATAGGTATTTGAATTATAGAAGTTATCCGTACGATCTTCTCTCCATGTATATGCAAACGTTCCTTTGAAAGTCAAATATTTTGCAATATTCCAGGTTAGATATATATTAAAACTTAATTGTCGGTTACGTAGTTTGGCGTATGTGTTTTCTATAGTTTTAACAGGATTGTATGGATAAGTTCCTCCATTATCGTCAATGATGTCATTCAAATCATCTGTTGATCTGTATTTTAAAGGACGATATGCTAATACCTGATATAGAAAATATTGTGTTGACTGTCCTCCGCCTTGTGAAGGAGCAGAACCGTTGGATATATTGTTGGAGAAATTGACATTAGCTCCGAATTTCACATTCTTAGAGATTTGTTGGTCAAGAGTAAGGCGACCTTTCAAACTTTCATAAGATGATTTGATCATAATTCCTTGTTGGTTATAATAAGAGATGCTGGAGCTGTACTTAGTGTTTTTTGTTCCTCCGGTTAGCGATACATGGTGACTGGTCATCGGAGCTGCTCTGAATACAGCATTTTGCCAGTTGTTAGATACGCGGTTATTGTAATCATCTATGGTTTGATAACGTCCTAATGCTTCATCGTAACTAAAGTATGTTTTATTCATGTCGGTAGGACTTAAGATTTCCTGCTGTAATTCAACAAAGTCTCTTCCTTGTAGCAATTCCAGAAATTTAGGTTTTGCCTGATATGCAATATATCCATCATAAGTTACCCTTGGAGAACTTTCTGAACCTCTTTTTGTAGTAATTATGATAACACCATTAGCACCTCGTGCACCATAAATGGCTGTTGCAGATGCATCTTTTAATACATCAATGGATTCAATATCATTAGGATTAATGGAAGCAGCATTTGCATCTTCGGTAGCAAAGCCATCTATTACATATAGCGGGGTTCCGTCTGATGTGTCGGATATTGTGTTACTTCCGCGGATAACAATATTGGATTCTTGTCCGGGCTGTCCGTCACCGGAGACTACTTGCACTCCGGCAACTCTTCCGCCCAATGCTTGATCGAATGAAAGCACAGGTGCTTTTGTCAATTCTCCCATATCTACTTTTCCTACAGAACCGGTAAGGTCGCTCTTTTTTACTGTTGCATAGCCAACTGCTACAACTTCATCGAGAACAATTCCTCCTTCTTTTAATATAATATTGAAAGTGCGGTTTGAACCTATTGTAACTTCTTTGGTCGAATAACCAATAAAAGAAATTACTAATACAGCTGATTTATTTGGAACAGTAATATTGAAATTACCGTCGAGATCAGTGATAGTTCCTGCAGTTTGCCCTTTTACCAAGACATTAGCTCCGGGAATTGGCTCTTTGTTTTCATCGGTAACCTTTCCTGTAATGGCAATCTGCCCGAAAACAGAAGCTATAGAGAGAAATGCTACTAAAAGTAAACAAGTATAACGCCTAAAAGCTTTAGGTTCATATAATTCTTTCATAATAATTGTATTAGATTTATGTGGAATATGCTCATAAAAGCATAATTAACGTATGGTCTCTCCGTTTTCTAGATTTCTTTTTCTGATTAGAGATTCCAAGAAATAGTAATCGGCATAATTTAATGGTACATCTATTTCCTGCCCGTGAGGAATACTTCCTACGGAGTGCATGAGAATGAAATTGCCATTTGTTCCAACTTCGGCTCTATATGCAGGTGTACTTAGGGATTCAACAATTTCGTCTGCTGTTTCCTTATATTTTTGGTTGGGTAAATAAGTACTCATTTCATATAATGCTGAAGCTGTAACCGCTGCAGCAGAGGCGTCACGAGGAACATTTGGTATATTCAAAGCATCATAATCCCAATAGGGAATCAAATCTTTGGGCAGATTCTTATTGGTAAAAATGAAATTATAAACTTTTTGTGCTTGTTCCAAGTATTTAGGATTATGCGTGTAGCGATAACAAACGGTATAACCATATAAAGCCCATGCTTGCCCTCTGGCCCATGATGATTCGTCAGCATATCCTTGCGCAGTTTGTTTCTTTAATACATCTCCGGTTTCGGGATCATAGTCCACAACATGATAACAGCTATTGTCTGTACGAAAATGATTTTCCTGAGTTTTATCTGCATGGCTGACTGCTATGTTGTAGAAAGTGGAATCACCGGATAGAACAGTTGCTTCAAAAAGTAATTCCAAGTTCATCATATTATCAATGATAACAGGACATTTCCAACCGCGTTCGGATTGCCAGCCTTTGTCCACATTCCATGACTGAATAACACCGGCAACCGGACGAAAGCGCGTTGATAATGATTTTGCTGTCTGTATAATAACATCTTTATACTCTTTTTTACCTTGTAAGTAACCGTTTAAATAACTGCTACCTATCATAAACCCTACATCGTGATGCCAAGTAAGGTACTGGATAGAATCAAGAGTTTCTGTATATTTCTCGGCTAAGTTTTTCCATTTGTTATCATTAGTCAATTCATACATATACCACATACTACCTGGAAAGAAACCACTTGTCCAATCATCGATAGGTACATAAACGATATTTCCTTTTTCATCTATAGTACGGGGATTAATAAAAGTCCCGTTTTTTTCTATCAGGTCCGTTTGCAACGTGTTTTGTGCTATTGCATTCTCAATATTATCAGTAATCAAATCTTTTTTAGATTGTTTGGGACTACATCCTATAAAAATAAGTAATGATAATCCGATTGATATTCCTGTCAGATTAAGGTTTTTTTTCATGTGCTTTTATGGTTTTAGTGAATAACTGTTTTCATTTTCTTGAGTGTAAAAGTATGATCTTTTATTATATATTGACTGTTTGAAGAGTACATTCGTTATTAGAAATGAGTATATTTAATCTGATTTATAAGGATCTGTACTGGAAAGATATATAAAATGTACTCATACTACATCTGGAAATCGGATTCTTTTGCTGCTAAAATAATATATCCTTAATTCCGCAACACTATTATAAAATATTTTTTTTAAGTACCTGAGCAACAAA
>ERZ826016.438-NODE-438-length-52315-cov-14.990299_pt1 | contig 52315 bp, 54 predicted proteins | sample MGYA00519872_ERZ826016 | MGnify/ENA primary metagenome ERZ826016 (study PRJEB31778, sample SAMEA3449218) | human gut metagenome | biome: human gut; feature: human-associated habitat; material: faeces | place: United Kingdom | collected 2010/2012 ... | reverse complement strand
GTAGACATTTTATGTCTTTTTTTCTTCTTTCCGCTTGGCATAGCTTCAAAATTTTATGGTTAATACTCTTGTTTAATTTATTTCTTTACTGAAATTGTGAACGTTTTTGCAGGCTTGAATGCTGGAATGTTGTGCTCGGGGATGATGATCGTAGTATTTTTTGATATATTACGAGCGGTTTTCTGAGCTCTTTTCTTCACTACAAAGCTACCAAATCCACGAAGATATACATTCTCTTCTTTAGAAAGAGATTCTTTCACTGCATCCATGAACGCTTCAATGGTAGTAAGCACTGTCACCTTATCAACACCGGTGTTTTTTGTAATCTCGTTTACAATATCTGCTTTTGTCATTTTCGCTAAAAATAATTTATTATATACTTCTAATTTTTTGGAATGCAAATATATAGCTTTTTAGCTTCTCAAAAAAATATATTCTGAACATTTTTGAAAAAAAGTATTTTCATACTCCTGTTATACACGTACATTCGTTCAAATGATGTATTTTTGAAACTGAATATAAATGAGATACACATTGAATAAATTTAGCGATATATTAGTAGACTGGTACGAAATCAACAAGCGTGATTTGCCTTGGAGGGAGACGAGTGATCCTTATATGATATGGATTTCCGAAGTGATATTGCAACAAACGCGGGTGGCGCAAGGATATGATTACTTTCTTCGCTTCGTTCGCCGTTTCCCGGATGTGGAAACTTTGGCAAATGCCGATGAAGATGAAGTAATGAAATTTTGGCAAGGACTAGGTTATTATTCACGTGCACGCAACTTGCATATGGCTGCCAAAAGTATTACAGGAAAATTTCCGGATACGTATGAAGGAGTAAGGGCTTTAAAAGGGGTAGGAGACTACACGGCAGCGGCTATTTGTTCTTGTGCCTATAATCTTCCATATGCGGTGGTCGACGGAAATGTTTATCGGGTGCTTTCCCGCTATTTAGGTATAGACACCCCGATTGACAGTACGGAAGGCAAAAAGCTTTTTGCTTCATTGGCGGATGAAATGATGGATAAGAAGCAACCGGGACTATATAATCAGGCTATTATGGATTTTGGAGCGATACAATGCACTCCTGTATCTCCTAATTGTTTGTTTTGCCCTTTAGCAGACAGTTGTGTGGCTTTGGCAAAAGGCTTGGTTAGCAAATTACCCGTAAAACAGCATAAAACAAAAACAATAAACCGTTATTTCAATTATATATATGTACGCATGGGCGCGCATACATTTTTAAATAAACGGAGCGGCAAGGATATTTGGAAGAATCTGTTTGAATTTCCATTGATTGAAACTGATGTGGAAGTTACGGAAGAAGAGTTGTTTGCACTTCCGGATTTTCGTAGCTTATTTGCCGATGGGGAAGTCCCATCCGTTCGTTGCGTATTGAAGAATGTGAAACATGTGTTGTCTCACCGGGTTATTTATGCGAACTTTTATGAGGTGGAGTTACCGGAAGATTCAAAGTCTTTTTCTGCCTATCAGAAAGTGGAAGTAGATGAATTAGAGAGGTATGCAGTTCCCCGCTTGATTCACTCTTTCATGGAAAAGTATTTGGTGTAGTCTGAATATTTTTATCTGTAATACTTGTTTGCTAAGTGATTTCTACTTAATTTTGAAGCCAATAAATATAAAATGAATAGAAGAATATGTCAGTAAATAAAGTTATATTAATAGGAAATGTAGGCAGAGATCCTGCCGTTAGATACTTTGATAGCGGTAATGGCGTGGCTAATTTTACTTTGGCTACCACAGAAAGAGGCTATACTTTATCTAATGGTACACAAGTACCCGACCGTACCGAATGGCACAACATTGTGGTTTCGGGAAGAATGGCCGAAGTGGTAGATAAGTATGTTCATAAAGGCGATAAACTCTACCTTGAAGGTAAAATACGTACCCGTTCTTATGATGATAAAAACGGTATCCAACGCTATGTTACCGAGATCTTTGTAGATAATATGGAAATGCTGACTCCTAAGGGAACTTCCCAACAAGGAAGTTATGCCCCGGCTCCTTCGGCAGCTCCGGCACAGCCTCAGCAGCAGATGCCGCAAGATAATCCGGCAGACGATTTGCCGTTTTGAGTTGAGAATGGAGAATTGAGTATGGAGAGTTAATATTCTTCCACTCTCAACTCTCCATTTTTAACTCTCAACTAAATAAATGTTTAACTAAAACCCAGATCCTTGGACCCAGACTCGTATTTATGCCAATTTGAAGACTTTTTGGCGAATCTTTTCAACGGTGTTACCGTTACTTCTCCTTCCGTGGGAGCAATAATAGCATTGATTCTTGCTGTTTTGCTATTATATGCTTCAGGTTTTGTTTCTGCTTCAGAAATTGCTTTTTTCTCTCTTTCTCCATCTGATTTAAACGATATTGAGCAGGAAAAGCATCCTGCCGATGCGAAGATTACGGCTTTGCTCGAAGATTCCGAGCGTTTATTGGCTACTATATTAATATCCAATAATTTCGTAAATGTAACTATCATTATGCTCTGTAACTATTTCTTTGCAAGCATAATTAATTTCGGGACTTCCATTTGGCTGGAGTTTTTGGTAATAACCGTTGTCCTGACCTTTTTGCTGTTATTGTTTGGCGAGATAATGCCGAAAATATATTCGGCCCAATATACATTGAAATTCTGCCGGAAGGCAGTTCCTGTAATTTCATTTTTAGTGTCGTTCTTCCGTCCGTTGTCTTCTTTATTGGTGCATTCCACTACTTTGGTGAATAAATGCATTGCCAAAAAGAACTACAATCTTTCGGTCAATGAACTGTCACAGGCTTTGGAGCTTACGGATAAGAATGAGATTTCAGAGGAAAACAATATCCTTGAAGGTATCATACGTTTTGGGGGTGAGACGGCAAAAGAAGTAATGACCTCCCGTCTCGATGTGGTTGATTTGGATATTAAAACTCCGTATAAGGACGTGCTGAAGTGCATTATAGACAATGCTTATTCACGTATCCCTATCTATGCAGGTTCTAAAGACAATATAAAAGGCATTCTCTATATTAAAGACTTGTTGCCCCACTTGAATAAAGGAGATAATTTTCGTTGGCAATCATTGATTCGTCCGGCTTATTTTGTGCCCGAAACAAAAATGATTGACGATTTGCTACGCGATTTTCAATCCAATAAGATCCATATTGCTATTGTGGTTGATGAATTTGGAGGAACATCAGGTATTGTGACAATGGAAGATATTATTGAGGAGATTGTGGGCGAAATACATGATGAGTATGATGATGAAGAGCGTACATTCGCTAAATTGAAAGATAATGTTTATGTATTCGAAGCTAAAACATTACTTTCCGATTTCTATAAAATAACTAAAGCAAATCCTGCAGAATTTGAAGCAGTGGCAGGAGATGCCGATACGCTTGCCGGGCTTCTGTTGGAGATAAAAGGAGAGTTTCCTGTGCTTCATGAGAAACTGGACTACAATAACTATGTCTTTGAAGTGTTGGCAATGGATAACCGGCGTATATTGAAAGTAAAAGTTACGATCAATCCCGAAGAAGCGGGACAAGATTGATATGGCATTATATCTTGTGGCAAAAATTGGCGATTTTAGACAGGGAGTCTGGAAGATGGAGGAAAGCATGGATGAATTGCTTTCCTCACTTCCAGATAAATCTTTCTATGAGAACCAGCTTCAACGTTTCTCTGCTGATACCCGTAAAAAAGAATGGCTTGCGGTCAGAGTGCTTTTATCCGTTCTTTGCGAAGAGGAAAAGAAGATTGCATATACTCCCATAGGCAAGCCATATTTGGAAGACGGTTCATTCCGTATCAGCATATCACATACCCGTGGATATGTAGCTGTTGCTTTGCATCCCACAAAAGAGGTGGGAATAGACATTGAGCAACATGGAGAGAAAGTTTTTAAAGTGCGTCATAAGTTTTTAGTTCCCGAAGAAGATGCTATTATATGTAAGGAAGATGAAGTGAATCATCTGCTTCTACATTGGTCTGCGAAAGAAACCGTCTATAAGATGGTAGGAATGGAAGATACCGAACTGAAAGAGCATATTCGTATTTCTCCTTTTCTGCCACAGTCACAAGGTACATTCACTGCGCAGGAATATAGAACGGAACTGCAACGTGTTTATACCATTCATTATCTGGTTCAGCCTGATTTTGTACTGACTTATTCAGTGGAGGATTATTTTCCGGATAACCAAGAAAACAGGCTCTTTTTTTGAGGTGTAGCCTCTTTGGATAAAATAGCATCTTTATAAGATATTCTCTCATTCACCATTCTGTAAATGATTCCCCAGTCGGGTAGTCCTCCTACGTTTCTGTCATCTATGAATAAATCCGCTTTTATTTTGCGTGAGTAGTTCGTATGTTTGCTTTGTTCTTCAGGATAATCTTTGTTGACAGCATAAAACTCTATTCCTCTTTTTTTGCACCATTCCACTGCTTCATCCAGCAAATCACCTTCTCGCACAGTCCATAAGATAAGCTTATGCTTGTCACGTTGCAGCATTTTCAGTGTATCCGTTGCAAAAGGCATTTCTATTCCTATTTTAGGATAGCGGTTTTCCACTATTGTTCCGTCAAAGTCTATGGCGATAGTCATAATTAATCTAGGTTTAAAACGTCATGTGTAAATTTATTAAAAGAAGAACAATTGGGAGAGTCTAACAATTCTTTATAGTTTTGTCTAGTCAGTTGTGCTGTAATGCGGGCAATATCTCCTTCATGTTTGCCATATTTTTCTCCGACCAGTCCATATATGTTGTCTAAACATTGTGCCGGATGGTAAATGTGGTTTTCCGGATCATTTGTAGTTAAATCGACTTTTAACTGTTTTTTTATAAATGCCGGAGTTAATTTATTGTTTATTTTTTCTAATACTTGATACATTCCTAAAATCCATGTTTCCACTTCCATTATGGCATAATGGAAATGAAGCAGTTCCTTGTTTTCGCAATGATTTATAGTTTCTTGAGTACCTGCAATGAACTTTTCATTTATTTCTGAATGAATAGTCCGATTCATAACCTTTTTATGATAATCATCGCAAAACATATCCCTAAGTCCGATAATAGTCTGATATCCGGTATTTTTTAGTCGTGGAGCCTCACTAATCATCTTGGATAATACACTTCTATCATTTCCCACATTTACTATCATGTAATAATTTTCACTTTCCATCGAACCCATCTTGTAAGGAGAGTAGTTGAAATTATTGGAACGGAGATTATAACAGTCAAAACCGATCACATTACTATCATGCTGAAACCATTTTGAGAGGAGATCACGTGTAAATATCAGTTCTGCCTGTCCTTCAACGAAAATTGCTATTTTTCTTTTATTCATTCTTCTGCTTTCCGTTGTGTCGTGCTATATAGTCTGAAGAAAAGAAATCAAAATTACTAAGACCTGTATAGCTGAAATTCTCAAATAATTGCGGATTATTATGTTTATTGATAGCCGTCACTACTTCTCCGTTTCTTTGTAATACATTCCAATACTGAATATCTACAACATCCATTAAAAAATTGTCGTTTGAGCTTGCTATCAGTTGAATATCATTTTCAAGACAGAAATCGAATAAAAACTTACCTAACTTTGTAGCTCTGTCATAGTCCAATCCCTCGCATAAATCATCTATAACCAACATTTTGGGTGTTTTTAGAGTGGCTAAATATTCAACAAATATCAAAAGATAAATTGTTCTGTACATACCTTTGGATAAGTCGAAATACCATAGATAATGATCCACTCCTTCTTCCAAGAACTCTACGGCTTTAAGTTTAGCTGGATCTTGTATTCTGATATTTTTAATGGGATAGCCCATTCCCTTGACGGTTTTTATTACTTTTTTTACGGAAGAAGTTGTTAGTGCGCTTGTCATGTTATAGAGTGATTCCGCTTGTACCATTAAATAAGAATATACGCTTGAATCTCCACTATAATCCAACTCATTAAACAATACTCCATGTGAATTTTCCGCCCATTGCATTATTTTTTCAATATATGGGTATTGTTTGATATCTCTTCTCACATGTAATACGAGTTTATTTTCCGGAGGATTGATATCTTCGTTATGCAAGTTTGCTTGAGTCTCTTGTCTGTTAAGTAACTCTTTTCCATCGACAGTTAAGTATTCCTCTTTAATTATTTTATCGGAAATATTGAATTCATATTCTATTTTTTCTTCTTTTTCTGTGAATGTCAATTTGCAATTTACATTAAATGGATTATTGGCTAACTTTTGCAGTAAGAGTAAGATTACTTCATTCAGAGCGGCAATAGTCTTGGATTTTCCTACAGCATTTTTCCCGACGATTAGATTAACAGTATCCAATTCTAAATTTTCTAAATGCCAATCCCATGAGTTATATGTAAAGTTGGTTAGTTTCACACTTTATAATTTTTGATTGTATATGATACAAAGTAATGAATTTAATTGCATTTTAACAAGTGATATTCTCTTTTTGTTTATTGATCGATTATGCAGGTAAGTATTCCCACAAATCTCTTCTCAAATTGCTCAATGGTAAATTCTTTTTCGAACTTCTTTTTGCCTGCTTCTCCCATTTGCTTGCATAGTTCCGGATTCTTGATTAGCAAAGTTATCTTTTCTGCTAACTCTTGCGGATTATGTTTACTGACAATATATCCTGTTTCTTCATTTTCAATAATGTCAGGGATTCCTCCTTCATTGGTACTTATACACGGAATGCCTTGTTGCATAGCCTCAAGCAACACTAAAGGGAAACACTCGTTAAAATAAAAAGTAGGAAACACAAAAATATCACAGTTTTCAAAAAATATATTTTTATCGTTTCCGTATTTAGCTCCATGCGCTGTGATATTACTTGATAAATTATCTTCTTTTATTTTCTCGTTGAAAGAAGTTTCATCAATATCACTCCATTTCCCCACAAAATCACAATGGAAAGAAACTCCATTTTCTTTTATTATTTTACAGGCATTCACTAAATCCCATACTCCTTTGTCTTTCATCATATTGCTCAAAAATAATATGTGTGGGAGCGTCTTTTCTTTTTTACCTTTTACGTCCTGTATTTTAGAAATACCATTGGGGCAAATAAATACATCTTTCCGTTCTACATATTTTTGTATATCCGGATAAAGGGTATCTGCCAATAAAATAACTTTTAGCTTCTTGAAAAATAACCTGCAAAAGAGATTGTCCATAGGATTATCTGCCCATTTGGATAGTCCTTTGTTATGATAATGTGCCACAATCTTTACATTCATCATTTTAAGCATAATGATAATAAGGGAATCTTTGTAAAATCCCAGTTTACGCATGCTTGGAGTAACATAACATAAGTCCGGCTTCTCTTTTTTCACTGTCCGATAAATATGAACCAACAGCTTAAAATAATCCGTTAATTTACTTATTCTTACTTTCCCTATCTCTTGTAGATTCTTGGATGTAGATAAATTAATATACCGACAGTCAAACTTTTTGTTAATAAGTTTGCTGTCTTGTATATATTTTCCCACCATTGCTGCTCCATGAATAGGAGGGGGGAGGTGAAGAATAAAAAGAATTTTAGGTTGCATACTTCTATCCTTCCATTTCCGCCAAATCCCTATCCCTTCTTTCCTTCCCTTTCGGTGAAATGTCTTTATTGAAAGTTGGAATGTCGTAACCTATTTCGTCCAGCATTTTGGTGTGTCTTTTTAATTGGGATACCTGTTCTTTGATGTCAGGATAATACGTCTGTTTCCTGAAAGTATAGCAAAGAGTTTTCAGTGTCTTTAGCATCAACGCATAATTATCTTTGAAGCTGTTATAGTCTTCAAGAGTAATATAGGCATATCCGCTTTCAAGTTGTTTGTATAATTCTCCTGTCTGTTCTATTAACGTGTTTAATAGATATATATCCCTATTGCCGGGAATGTTTATGTTTATTAACTGGATGTATGCTGCTTTGCTTATGTTCATTGTTATGTTTTGAATGTCTGCTCTGTTTAGTTTCATTTTTGTTTGTTGTTATGGATGTTAAATTTCTTTTTTGCAAGTTCTAAATCTTCAATATTATCTATTTCACACCATTTGGATTCATTAATACAGATTGCAGATATATCAGAATTCCCGTAATATATTAGTGAACCTAATATTAATTCATAATAGCTATTGACACCTTGTGTTTTTATAAATAAATCTATAGCAGGGAAAAATTTGTTAAGAATGAATTCTCGTTTGTAAAAATAGATGTTTACTGTTTTCATTAAGTTGGTATGATCGAAAACATTCTTTTGTTTTTGCTTTGTAATCAATGAGGTAACTTGATTGTTTTCTGTAATATTCACTACAGTTCCATTCATAGTCAATTTATTAAAAGGGGATACTAATATGTTACAAGAAGCCTTTCCGGAGAGTATAATATCTATTAGTTCACGATGATAAAATAGATCACATTCTAACATTATTAAATCATCGTGCACATAATTTTGAGCTAACCATAATGAATACACATTATTTGTTTTGCTATAAATGGGGTTTTCTATATAGATGATTTTCATTTCATTATAGGAATGACCTATTCTGTTAATTATAATATCTTTCTTATCTCCGACAACAATTAGGACTTCGGTAATATTTCTTCCTGATAAACATTCCAATGCATTTACTAATAAAGGCGTACCATTTATTTCGACTAATGATTTAGGAATATTATTTGTTATTGGCTGTAAACGCTTTCCGAATCCTGCTGCTAAAATTAATGCTTGCATATATTCTATTATTTTATAGTTTATTTCCACCAAGCTTTGAAAGAATGGGTTGATACTCTTTTACTTTCAGGAGGTAATTGCATATAATCTCCATAAATATTGGTTAAAATCTTATCATATTCTTTGGGAACATTGAATAAAGCACCTTCAAAGGCCATTAATGTATAATCTTCACAATCTCTTTTTAGATGAACTGTTGGATAACCACCTTCTGTTAATACGCTAACATAATTATTGGCGAAGTTGTAAGGTATGCGTTGAGCTAAATTGTTTATTTTATTCACAATCCATTTATAGGAAATAAAAAAAACAAAACTTTGTAATATAATAAATACTACTTGTTTGCTTAATCCTCGTCTACCTCCGTTTATCTTATTCTTTTTGAGATTCATGACTTTTTTTAGTCGATGTATCTTTCTAAATAGTTTTTGTGCTTCTTGTTGATTTGCAGGAATTCCATCTAAAGGGAATATATCAATATAAACGCCATTTTCTAAGTCAAAGGTGATATTTTCTTTTAAAATAGTTCTTTTGTCATAAACTTTGCCATATAAATACGGGTGGATTTTATTACTTTTGAAACAGGATGCTTCGTAAGTTTTATTGCCATATAACTTAAAAAATTGTTCATAGTCAGGACGAGGCATTATAATATCAATATCATCGTCCCATGGAATATACCCTTTGTGGCGAACTGCGCCTAATAATGTGCCGTATGCAAGAAAATATCTTAGATTGTTTTCTTTGCAAAATTTATGCACGTCTTTTAGTGCCTCTAATTGGATAGAACGAAGTTCGTTTATATCTTTAATTTCTTTCATCTTTTAGTGTATTTATATTTATTTCATTACAAGCATTATATATATTTATAGCTATGGTATCCGGATTATAGTGAGATTCTATTTTTATCGAATTTTTTCCCATTTCTTCTAAGTTGACTGTATGAAAATAAGATAAAGTCTCAATAATCGTTTTTTCTTTGAGTGGATCGAATAATTTCCCGTTTCTCCCTTCTATTACCAATTCAGGATAACATCCGTTATAAATAGAACAAGCGACGGGAAGACCGCAAGCCATTGCTTCGGCCACAACTAAGCTCCAGTTATCCTCTAAAGTAGGGATGATGAATACATTAGCGATTGCATAATATTTATATATTTCATCATAGTTGATGTTCCCTAAGAACTTAATAGAATTAATATGAGAATATTCTTTTTTGAAATTATTCAAAAGATTGCCGTCTCCTATTAAAAGAAGATTATCCAATGGGAAGTTATGAGTATGATTCTTCCATGCCGCCAAAAGATATTGTATTCCTTTCCTTGGCACCATTTGCCCCACAAAAAGATAAGTTATTCCTTTATTAACTTTTATTTGTTCTTTCAGTATCAATCTTTCCTCGTTAGTGAATAAATCCTTTTTTTCTTTGAGTATGTAGCTATCTGCTGCCATACCTGTCTTATAAATCATTTTTTTACCATATCCTATTTGCTTTAAATATTCGTGTGTAAGTTTTCCATTTATGAAAAATCCTTTGATGAACGGCGACCAAAGCTTTCTTCCACATTCCCGCCATTTAGGGCAGTTCCTTTCCGTGTGTTCAGTCCTTTCATACACTACAAAGAGAGGTATTCTCATACACTTTGCCTGAAGCATAGCATAGGGTGACCATTTAAAGAATCCCTCACAAATGATAATGTCCGGTTTTATCCGTTTGATCGTTTTCATTAATTTTTTTGGGTAACGGAAACTCACATAAGAATTAGCCAAGTTACTTTTTGTGCTGCCGATGATTAGTTGAAAATCATTATAGAGTGGAATGGAGTTCTCTTTTAACGCAGCGTTCATCTTTTCGATCACCCTTTGCGGAGTAGCTAAGCCTGAATAAACAACATACAGTTCGTTGTTGCATAATTTATTTAATGCATCATATACAGGTACTCTGTAATCAAGGAATTCCGGGTTTACCCAAAGTATTTTCATAATTTAGATATGATTAAATAAGAATTAATTATTAAAATATCCATAACTGCCATTTTGGGATATTATTTTAGCAGGAATACCGCCAACAACACTTTCTGACGGCACATCATTTATTACAACTGCATTAGGAGCAATAATACTGTAATTTCCGACTGTAATAGGACCAATGATTCTTGCTCCGGGAAATATGACTACTCCGTTGCCAATGATTGGAGCACCTTCCTTTCCTGTTTTATGACTTCGGGCATATCCAATGGTAACTTCGTTATAAATAGTTACATTATCACCAATTATGGCATTCTCATTAATAACAATACCATAATAATGTGCGAAATAAAAACCTTTTCCTATCTTAGTTCTTGCTGGTATTTGCATTCCTATCAATAAACTATAATGTTTATATATAATTTTAGTAATGAAAAGATATAAAATATGGGGGTAATGTGTATTATTTTTATTTATTAATACTTGGTATGCGCGTAGCCAGAATATATATTTTCCGCGAGGGTTTAAAAAATATATTTTTATGTATTTATACCAATTAAGGTTATTGCTTATTCGTAAATAATCACTTTTAATCAATTCTTTTAGGCTATGTTTTTTCATTATTAACTTTGTTTATAATGTTTTGATAATATTCCAACATCTGTTTTACAATTACATCCGTGCTGAATTTATTCATAATTTTCTCTTTAGCTAATGCAGACATAGCTTCCTTTTCCCGTTCACTCATCTTGATAGCTTTTTCAATGGTTCGGGCAAGCAGTTGACTGTTTTTAGGTTTAACAAGAAAACCATCTTTTCCATCTTCGATAATTTCACTCATGCCTCCTGAGGTACTGCCTATTGTTATAGTTCCTGTCAACATAGCTTCGGCACATGTTAAGCCGAATGTATCTTCCCAAGAGGGAAAACAGGCTATATACGATTCCATATATAATCGGAATACCTCTTTATGAAGGAGATTACCCATGAATTCACACCATGTTTTTTGCGAAGCAAGCTGTTTTTGCTGTAATCCCCATGTTCCCATTTTTCCCGCTAAAGTTAAATGTATATTTAATCCATTTGCCCTTAATAATTCACATGCTTCAATCAATTCTTTTACCCCTTTAGCCTCGCATATAGTACCTGCATAACAAATGTTTATATTATCTTTTTCTATTGATTGAACCGGAAAGGATAAAGTAAGTAGAATATCTGTATTAATGGGATTGTAGATTGTCTTTATCTTATCAGGATTAAGTTTATAGTAACTTATAGCTTGTTTTTTTATATATTCGGAACAAGCACTTATGTACTTTGTATTTTCCAATCTCTCACACAACAATTTCTTTGGTTGTAAAAAAGATAATATTTTATTCTTGAGTGTAGTTGGAACCGACGAACCGATGGGAGTGTGCAGCCTGATTACAAGCGGAATGTTTAACTTCCGATCAATAAAAATATCTTCATCCCCGAAATCGGCAGATTCTATAATATCTATTTTACTTTCTTTGTGTATTTGTGTTATTGCTTCTGCTACCCGGTGCCTGTATGAATGATAGCGATATGCAAAACGTAATTTTTTAAGTGAAATGCCTTTTTCCGCTTGTGGCAAGAAGAAATCTCCTCCTTGCAATCTGACGATTTTTACGTTCTTATCCATACTGTCCGAACATGTTCGGGTATTGTCGGAAGCACAGATAACGGTAACATTATGCCCCTTTGAAGCTATTGCATGAGCAACAGTATAAAGGTAACTTGCAATTCCTCCACCTCTTAGAGTAGGGACATATTCACGACTGATATAAACGATGTGCATAATTATTTTATATTTTAAATGTGTCTTAGCTCATTTTATCTTAAATATTTCTTTCCATATATATTGGTTTTCGCTAAAGGTTTGGGTGAACAGTCGGGATAATATTTTAATAAAGTATGCTACTATGATGATAGCAACAAACATTAGTGGAATGTTGAATGGGAATATATTATTCATTTTATCTGTAAACATTGTTGCTTGAACTAAATAAATTTCTAATGTTAAAGTGGCTATTAAAGTAATGAGCCAATCGATTATTTTTGTTTTAGCAAGCTTCAATATAAATTGTGAATTGCATATTTTAAAGAAATAAATAGTTATGGATAATAAGGGAATTAAAGATAAAATTTGAAATTGAGATATTATTTCATTTTTTTCGCCTGCAAAAAGAATTATATAATACAATATTATGCTAATAATCAATGATATAGAGTCTTGTTTTAAAGAAAAATTCCATTCTTTTTTTGATTTACCTATTATTGCTCCCAGTAACATAAATAGAAAATAATGACACCATTTAAAAAATGTGTTTCCATACATGAAAATGGTAGAGCGATTTTCAAATAAATACCAAATAATAGTTATGATAGCTGCTATTATAAAAGCAACATTAACTTGTTTTATCCAATATCTTTTTATAAAATAAAGAGGTATATAATAAATCATTATACATGCAACAAACCATCCTCCTCCATTTATTAAAAGATCTGTTATATTATAGTTTTTATTGAATATAATTGAAGAATAGAGAGCCACCGCAAAAATTGTAGGATATATTCTGTAAATTCTTTTTTTATACCAATTATCAAATCTGATAGTTTTTCCTAAAAATAGAGTAAAACCTGAGCAAAAGAAAAATAAAACATCTCCTATCGCCCCTCCAGTGGCTAAAAAATCATAAGGATGGTATAATATATCCATGTGGGAATTTGTAATTAAAACTGCTGCAAAGCATTTTAAAATATCAATACTTGGATTTCTTGGCATAATATTCATTTTAGAATGAAAAATTAATAAAATACTGGAAGAGGGGACATTTATAAAATGTGGTGGGTAACTTATAAGTATAAGGTGTCATATATTCCATATAATAAATAAAAAATGATATAATTAATCCACTTGCCATCAGGTAAACCTTCTTATTGAATTTAAAGTTTGATAGTATATATGTGATAATAAATGGCATTAAATACCAAATGTAGAAGTTGATTCTGACTACAAATTCTCCTTTTCCTGATATGATATTAAAAAATAAGAGAATTAAAAGAAAATTTGTAAAATAAATAATGCCTGTTGAATGTGTTTTTATTCGTTTTATGTAAGTACAAAAAAACAATGATATAAAGAGAATGATATTTTGTATATATACTAAGTATTCTCCAAAGCCACGACTATTTGTAGCTTGGCTAATATATCCTTGTGCTAATTCTATCCTGTTTGTTGAAGGAAGTATGTTTGATAAAATGTATTTGAAAAAGATTAAGCAAATAATGACTCCTAAGTAGAGGATGAAATTCTTTTTAGAAATTCTCTCTTTTAAAAATGGTAAAAAGAAAAGAGGAATAAAAATGATACTCGACCAATGGATACTTACCATTAAAATCATTGACCACCATTTTTTCTTTTTATAGAATGCATATTCTATTAGAATATAGCATAAAAGGCAGGCTGCAATATTTTGGCGGAGAGTATGTGAGGTTTGTGCAAAAATATAAGGAATAAAAGCAATTAATATCAATGTGAATAATAATGTTGTTGATGAGTGTTTGTTAGCCTTTGCAAAAAGATAGGCTGTGTACATTAGTAAACTATATTGTATAAATGTAATTGATATGCCATATAAATGTGTATTTCCCCTAAAGAAAAAATAAAGAATGTAATTGATGATAACAAATCCATAATCTTTAAACTCTGTGAAATTATATGTTACAGAATGTTTACTTAAATGTTTAAAATAATCATAATACCGTACTTGATCGCTAAACGGTACTTTGGTATTGTTCAAAGCACAGAGAAATAATATTGTTAGTAAACAAAATGGTAATAGTTGGATATTGATATTATCTTCTATTATAATATAGATAATATACAAACTTATACCCGCAATAGGATTTATTAGTATGATTAGTAAAAATAATAATCCGGTTTTCCATTCTGTTACATTTGTCATATCATTTCTTAATAGATTATAATTCTGGTACTTTGTTTGCATAAATTCTTTCTTTAGAAACTATGGATTTAAATTAATTATTGCGTAATATCTGATTTTGTAATCTCTTTAAATAACGTAACAGGTTGAATATCCAAAGCATATTGCATGAAGCAAAAGCTAAAGCTGTTTTTTGCCAACTATTCAGACCATTGTGCTTTAATATGTAACGTATAGCTATTTTATAATCTTTGTTCCATTTTCTTTGCAAGTTCCCATGGCTATTCTTTAATAGGTTGAATTGTAATCCTGCAAGGTAAATTTGAAAACATTGTTCAAATTGTTTATATTTTCCATTCCTTTTTAATACATGTTCAATTTCGTTGCATATACCTATCTGATCTTTTAACGATTTGAAGTTTTTACAATTCGTATAAGAATTAACGTTGAATACTATGTGATGTACAAAAGCAAATGGACAGTATGACACCTTCTGAGCAAATAGAAACCAGCATATACACATATATGCATCTTCAAAATTATTTAATCCTTCAGGATTTTTTAAGTGATGGGTGGTGTATAAACTACGTTTTACAAGTTTGTTCCAGACATAAGTCGCAGCATATCCCCTAAAATATAATTTAATATTTATATCAGGATCTGCAGAAACGATAGCATGTTGATATATTTCTTTTTTATATTCAGTCTTATAATAATCAGCTACTACAATATCAGCATCTTTTTCTATAGCTTTTTGATACATTTTTTCTATCATATCTGGTTCACAGTAATCATCGCTATCAATATGGATGATATAATCTCCTGTAGCTGCTGTTATTAATGAGTTTCTTGCTACTGCAAGTCCTTTGTTTTGTTCATGATTGATGATCCGAAAACTGATATTTCCATTGTAAGAAGATAGTATATCGTTAACAATTTCTATACTTTTATCAGGTGTATAATCGTTTAGAATAATACATTCAACATCATTAGTCATTGTTTGATTAATAATGGATATTATACACTTTTCAATATATTTCTCTACATTATAAACGGGAATAAGTACCGACACTTTCATAACTTTATAATTTTAGTTTTCTAGAGTTCATAAGATAATAAATGCGATTGCATAATTTTTTTGTTTCGTTGGTGAAGAGATAAAGAATACTTCCCCAAATAATACTTATAGTTAATAAAGTAGCGATAGCTGATAATATCCAATTATAGAAAATATTATTATTTGCTATGACGATAAACGATAATAGGTGATGTGAAATGATCCAGGCAATAATCAAAAGAATCATATATTTTATAGTTGTTTTATAATAATGCTTTGATGATTGTTTAAATCCATTATGGAATAAATAATAAGGCTTCCAGATAAAAGTATTCAATGCGGTTCCTGTGACGCCGCCTATCAATACTCCATTTATTCCATAAAAATATCCGAATGTTATTGCTAAAACAATATTAATTCCGGCTTCGGTATATGATGCCCATACATCATCAAATAATCCGTATCCTCTAAGAAAATTATAATTTGTTTCTAAATAATTTCTGATAAAAAGATTAGAAAGGATAAGGATTAAAGTTGTGTTATTCAAAATATATTTTTCCCCTAACCAGAGTATTATAAAAGGATTTATCAGGTGATAGACGGCAAAAATACATACTCCGATTATAAGTAAATGGAGGGAATATATTTCCCAAAATATATTTATTATCTTTTCTCTATTGCCTTCTGCAATTAAATTTCCTACACTTGTTCCGACGCTTCCGAGTACGTTGAATATAAGTATTGTAAGAGATGTAGTAATTAAAGTGTAGTTATTGTAATAAGCTACAATTTGTAAAGATGTAAATGCAAATATAATAAGGGGCAACGCTTGTTCGTAAGCAAAGAAGCTGAGACGTTGCACTGCTATTTGTTTTATTTTGGTTTTTGTCTCTTTATAGTGAGGCAGCAATTCCTTTCCTCTATGTATATTCGTTTTTAGCCATGGGTATGTTTGCTTTATTTTCCAATTCAAGACGAAGCAATAGCAAATTCCGAAAAGTAATTCCATCGCTATCCAATAATAGTAATTATGGGTGTAATATGTAATTGCTATTTGGATAATTACTTTTAATACTCTGGCTGTATTTAAATAAGCAATGACAATATAATTCCTCTGATCAGCAGATAATAAAGTTTGTTTGTAGTTTATGAAATAAGTGAGTAATGAGGAAGATAAATAAGATACGTAGGTAAAGTAAATAATCCCTAACGAAAGAGTGGTATCTTTAAATATCAGAGGGAAGAAACATCCTAATATAATCCCGGCGTTTAATATTAGCAATCCTAATTTTTGGTACAAATATCCCAGTACGGAAATAATCTCATTAATCTTTTTCTTATCCTGATCGAATAGAGGCTTATAGAGTGAAACGTAAAAGGCTGTCCCGATTCCTAATTCCGCTAAATTCAGGAAAGAGAGCATATTGCCGATGGTTCCCGTTAACCCAATAAAGTCTGCCCCCAAACAATCCAAGAAAATTTTTCGGGAAAAGAAAGCAAGGGCTAAACTGATAAAATAGAATATCAGGTTGACTTTTGCATTCAGCAAACTTTTATGAGTTCGTGATTCCGGCATGTTTATTTAAGCGGTATTATTATTTGACTACAGTTGCTATTAACTTATGTTTTAGTTGTATTACTGTGTAATTAGGATTGGCTTCTTTTATTATCTTTTCTAATGTCTCAGGATCATCAGGTAAGTGATAAGTGCAGATTGCCAATTTAGGAGCAAATCTTTTTAATGTTTCCTTTGCGCCTGTAAGTAAGTTTCTTTCAAAACCTTCAATATCCGATTTGATAAAATCAACGCGTTCTAACTTATGTTGATTGACGAATGAATCAACTGTTGTGATATGTGCAGTTTCGTAAGAGCTCATGGATAAATCGTCAATAAAACTATTGCTGCCACTAATTGAAGATCTCTTAATGCCTATTTTAAGTTCTTCCTCAGTATCTCCTAATCCTAATTTGACCGGTATGATTTTTCCACTCACTTCTTTATTTAAATCAATTGTTTTCAGTAACATATTATAAACATCATCGGTAGGCTCGAAAGCGTAAACGGTAGCTCCTTTAAAAGCAGCATAGGCTGCAAAATCTCCTAACCATGCACCTGCATCGATAACAATATCTTTGGACTTTACGGTCACATCTATTCCTTTTTCTTTATCAGTATATCCAAAGGGGCCCTCATTCATTAGCAGGTCAAGTTTTTTCACGAGCCGGCTGTTATAGTCGTCATTGTAAAGAGTGTGAAATGCGAGTGTGTCTTGAAAGACAAAATGCAGAGTACGTGTTTCATCATATCTCTCTACGTATGCTAACTTTATCCCTTTAAAATTGAAATATTTGTTCCCGTTTTTGTCTTGTCTCAAATATTTTTTTCTAAAATATTTGTGACGTAAATTGTGAAAATAATCAGGAGCGATTCTTATAAGCCCACTTTTTTCTACGATGATATAGAAAATTTCGGTTATAAATTCAGCGATACTCCACTTCTCAATTTTTCTAGTTTTAATGGTTCCGTCAAATGGATAATTCATAGTCATGTATATTTAAATTACTAATAGCTTTTTATAAAGAAACGTCGGATATTACGGCATAACCAATACCAACTCCCTTTGAAATAATTCACTTCGTGTGTATATCCGTCTGCCACACACAATTCATTATAAAAATTAAGTGTGTGTGTCCCTTTATTGTAATAGGATTGAGGAAAGGGATATATGTGTTCAACTTCGTTTTCCCGGTACTCGGAAAGTGATAACTTATCTACACGCTGGATAATGGTTCCTGCACCATATCCCGTGTTGCAATCTTGTGAAGGACGGTATAGCTTCCCGGCAATCTCAAAGAAAGCCCCTGCCATACGGCTTCCTTTGAAGTTACTTTTTATTAAAACTCCTTCTTGCGGTTCATAGTTTCCGAATATTTCTGCCGATTTCCACAAGTATAGGTTCTTGTTATCTTTTTTATTTCCGAATAGCCAATATTCATTATTGTGGAAAACAATTGTCGCATCGGCAACCGGAGTGTTTATCAACGTTTTCACGAAACAGCACTGCTCCGCTTCTTCATCATATCGGTAGAGATCAAGTTTTCCCGAAACTGTATTTTCTGGAACTATATAGATATTCCCATTATAGCGGATGATTTGAGGATATGAAAAATGAGTTTTATTTTTTAGAATTGTTTTTTTCTCTAAAAGTCTGAAGCTATTGGCATCTATCTTTAATTTAGATAAATACGCATCTGCACGCATAAAAGGAAGTTCTTCTACAAGAACTTCTATGAAATCGGAATCTGCTTTTAGAATAAAAGGATCGGCAAAGGCTCTATCTTTGTAATCATGCTTCATCCATGAAAAACAAGATATATCGATGGCACCGCTGATAATGTCCGGTGGTTCTGCTTTACTAAAGCAAATATTCCATCGTTCTATTGTCACTCTTTTACGGATATTCATCTTAATTTGTTACTGATAAGTTTACGTACTCTGTTTAAGTCTTTTTCCGTATCAACGGCAACTGTCTCCGATTCTACTTCCTTGATTCTGATTTTAATACCGTTTTCCAGTAACCTAAGTAATTCTATATCTTCTATTTTTTCAATATTACCTCGTTCTAAACTGACATACAGTTTTAAAATTTCCGGTTTGAAAGCATAAACTCCCATTGGTTTGTAATATTTATACTCCAATGAAGCTTTAGGGTAAGGAATAGGTGCACGGGAAAAAAGCATAATGTCATTATTTGAGTCGCATACTACTTTTGGGGTAGTTCCGTTAACAACATCGACAGGATTTTTGAATGTTGTTTTTAAAGTAGCGCAACAAACAGATGAATCACTTGTCATAATGTTGATGACTTCCTGCACAACTAATGGTTCCAATAAAGGTTCGTCACCTTGAATTGTTACATAAATATCGGCTGATATTTTACTCGCTACTTCTGCAACTCTGTCGGTACCTGTAGGGCATTGGCAAGAGGTCATAATAGTGGGTATTCCATATTCGGAACAAGCGTTGATAATTCTTTCGTCATCGGTTGCCACAATGACATCAGTCAGTCCCGGTACTTTTTTTGCCAATTGGTAAACCCACCAAACCATAGGTTTGCCGCAAATGTCTTTTAAAGGTTTTCCCGGAAGGCGGGAAGATTCATACCGGGAAGGAATAACTCCAAGAATTTTCATATTGAATTAATTATTAATGCATTTATATGATTCTAAAACGCCTACAACTTCTTGTGCTTCATTAATCACAATCAAAGTGTGTATATTGTGTGTTTTTAAGATGTTTTCTGCAACAATCAGTTTTTCAGACTCTTTGATAATTAAGGGGTTGGTATTCATTATTTTTTTTACAGGAATGTCGAGTGATGATTTTTTGTATTGCTCGATTGTTCTTCTGATATCTCCATCGGAAATGATTCCTACCAATCGTCCTTCATTAATAATAATGGCAATACATAAACGTCCCTCGCTGATAATAAATAAAGCATCGTTTACAGAAGTATCGGGAGATATAAAAGGTAGATTGTCTGTGCGCATTATGTCCTTGACACTTGTAAGCAAACGTTTTCCCAATGTGCCGCCGGGGTGGAAGCAAGCAAAATCTTTGGCGGAAAAATGACGGACTTCAATCAAGGCACAAGCCAATGCATCTCCCATAGCCAAGGTTGCGGTGGTAGATGAGGTAGGGGCAAGATTCAGCGGACAAGCTTCTCGGTTTACTCCGATGTTTAAATGGTAAATAGAGTGTCGGGCTAATAAAGAATTGGGATTTCCGGTCATGCTGATCAGAGGTATATTATGTTCTGTCAGGTATGGAATGCAGCGAAGCAATTCATCCGTTTGTCCCGAATAAGAAATAGCTAAGATGATATCTTCTTTGGTAATCATTCCTAAGTCGCCATGAAAAGCATCGAGAGTATTCATGAAAAACGAGGGCGTGCCGGTACTGGCAAGTGTTGCAGCTATTTTGGCTCCGCAGTGTCCCGATTTTCCTACTCCCGTCACTATTAATTTGCCTTTGCATTGATGAATCAATTTCACGGCATTATCGAAATCCTCCGTCAACAAGGGGATTAAATTCAATACTGCTTCAGATTCATCCTGAAAGCATTTTATTGCATATTCTTTAGCACTTTTCATAATAGTATTTTTTCTAATTCCATTCTAGGAAAGACTTCGAGCTTCCCGCCACGGGTAGCATTGTATATTTTTATATTATTTTGACTTGTGTATGTCTTTAATGCTTCATAGGCATAAAGCTGTTCGTTAGGGTTCGTTTTATAGGTTGTGTCATCCTTATCTTTTACATAAAAGTGGGCTTGGCTGTTTGTATAATTAAAATCCACTCCAATTAAATATATTTCTTTGAATCCCATATATAAGGCAAATTCACAAATTGGGAACAAAACGGTATGTCCGGAATTAACATAGTCATCGACCCTCACCTTAACAGTAGGGTGTAATGTCTTCTTTTCTACTGAATCTTTTACTCTGAAAAGAATAACATGTGAGTTTCTGTATAATTTTTTGTAAGACAGAAAATGCTGAAGTCCTACTAACGTGTTTCGGGCTGGTATTTTCTTTATTTCTTCCGAATTTCTTGAAATAGTTCTTGCATCGTCCGTGATATAATAAGTTGGTCTGAATTCCGTTTTATCAAAAACATGATAAATCTTATTGGATGCAAAAGTGATTTCATTTTTCAGCATATTGAGGTCTTTCGCAGTGAGGCTCGGGCCATTTCCTACAAGAAAGCATCGTTTGTCTTTAGCATGTATTCCTTTCAATGCTCTGATTCTTTCAGGATTGGAAGAACGGTCATACCATATCTTTATCAATATATGATTGATGGCATGATGAATAGGGGCAATAATCTTAATTAAGAACTTATTCATAAACTTTATTTTTAATCATTTTATGTGCAATATCCACTTTTCCATTCACCCACTCCTTCACACTTTTAGTATGTTTTTCCGAACACAAATAAATTAAATAAGCCGGGAAACAAACTAATACGGAAATACCCAAATACATAAAAATGGATTCCGGATTTTGCTTGTTGCTTACAGGCACACCCCATTCTCTTAACAGAAGCAAAATGGGATAGTGTACCAGATAGAGCGTATATGAGAATTTGGATAACGATGTTCCTATTTTATCTAATTTGATGCTCCACTTCCTTTTAGGAATGCAAGTGGAAAAATGAGCAACCAGCAGCGAAGCGGAGAGGGCGAAGAATAAATTAATGACACTCCTGCTCGGTGTGGGCAGCCAAGGCAATAACTCATCACGAAAGGTTTGCTTGATGTAGAACCAACTGACGAGCAAAAGAATCGTGGTAAGAACCAAACCTTTGGCTTTCATTTTAAACGGAACGAAAAGAAACACAAGTGCTCCGGTGAACCAGACGAACATGGACGTTATATTAAGCTTCGTAAAAATCATAAATCCAATAAATAAAATAATTAGCCCAATTTGTTTATTATAATTACCATGCGGGGGGGGGTAAAATACAATCCTATACCACCCATTATAATGTAAAACCACACCTCATAAGATAAACTCCATAGTACTCCATTAACAGGAGGAACGAAAATGTTTTGTAATGAAAGAAGATTTCCTGTGTAATCCCATATGGAATAATTATCTCCGATAATGCTGTTCACTATGTAGGTAATGATTAATGCCGGTATCAGCGGCAATAATATACGCACACTTCTGTCAATAGTATAAGACCGGATATTGAAGGTTTTATTTTGAATTCTTTCAATTGCTTTTCCTCCCACCAAGAATCCGCTTAATATAAAGAAGATATAAACTGCTTCCGCTCCGCTTCTGAGCATTAAATACAGCATGGCGTTTCCCGTAGTATGATATTCGGGAGCCAGTCCTTCATAGTTTGTGTAAAAGACCATGCTTGTGTGGCTCACGACTACCGCGAATGCAGAGATAAAACGGATTAAGTCCAACCAATAGTAATGTGTATAGTTTCTCATATATAATACTTTCTTTCTATTCCTGCGAAAATCAAGGAATACATATTGTTCTCCCTTCCAAGGTCTTCAAAACCTCTTCAAAGCTCCTTTTAAATTCTCTGCAAATATACACTATATTTTACGAAAACAAATTATTTATATAATATTTTTATTTTTATGTGGATAACAGATAAGAAAAACTAATTTTGCCGACTTTTTAAATGATAAAATTATGAATAGTAAAAAAACACAACTAAAAGAGTTCGGGTGGAAGAAAAGAGAGTTTGTTTGATGAGAGAACTTGCCGCAAGGCTCGGCGAAGAAAAAGAGGAAGACGAGCGATTGTCCGTGCGCGAGGTGAGGTATGCTAAGGTGATTCTGAAATGCTTGGGTAAAAGGGTGGAAGGAGTGAGTGTGCTTATGGAAAAAGACAAGCTGCATATTCTGGCCGGAAAGGAGAAGGAAATGCTGAGGGAGGTCTTGCGGTTTTTTAAGACGAGTGACAATCTGGAGCATGATGAAGCGGGAAGGGTGCTGAGAGACAACCAGTTGGTGGATTTGCTGATAGCTTTGTTCCACATCCGTGACGGAGAGGGGGAAAGGGAAAGGAAAAACAGGTGCGAGGAAATAGTTGATTTCCCCGTTGTACACAAGTTCGGGAAGTAACTTGTTGTAAATCAAAATGGTTACTATGCGTTTGCTGTCACTCCTTTGTTTTAAGGTTAGTGTGCGGACACATACTTTTGCAATCGTATTAATTTTAAACTAAAAAGATTGAAATGAATTTAGAAGTCTCTTATTATGAAAGTAAACGCTCGAAAGCGCAGGTTGTCATTACTCTCGAACAATTTATTGCACAGGTGCGGAGTGCGCGCTGGCAAACTTCGGTGGAGAACTACCGGAAACTGAAAGAAGCCGGCAAGGAGGAGGAAGCTGCCGCCATCAAGGACGGTATGCCCGGAATCGCTTATGCCGGAGTGTTCGAGAACGGGCGTAAGGCGAAGCTGGTCACGAGGCTCAGCTCGGTGGCTTGCGTGGATGTGGATAAGTATCCCGGCGACATCTGCGAGCTGAGTGCCCGGTTGCGCCGGCTGCCTTGTGTGCTTGCCTTGTTTGTCAGCATCTCGGGGCATGGTGTCAAGGTGTTTTTCCGGGTAGACGGACTGGAGGAAGCGGGCTATGCAGACACCTACAAGGCGGTGATGTTTTACGTTGCCTCGCAAATAAAGTTCCCCGCCGATGCGCAGTGCTCCGACATTTCCCGCCTGTGCTTCGCCTCCCATGATCCCGAGGCTTATTACAATCCCCGTGCCGAGCCTTTCCGTGTGCCCGCCCGCGACACGGTTCTCGGCTGGTTTCTTGATGTGTTCGAGGCGGAGAATCCCTTCGTTTCGGGTTCGCGCCATGAAAATGCGTTGAAGTTGGGCAGAGAGGCGAAAAAACGTGGATTTGCATTCGACGAGCTGACGACGGCGGCGGAAAAGAGGTTCACCTCTCCGGGGTTCGGAACGGGGGAGCTGAACGCTTGCTTACGCGATGGTTATCAGTATGTTAACACCTCCGGGAAGGGGGTAGGGTTCACCACCACACCCCCGAACCCATTTTCTACCGAAGAAGAGAAATTCGAGGCGGGGGAAGCCTTGCGCGACGATACCGCTACTTTCCCCGATGGCATCTTTTCCCGCCTGCCCCTTTTGCTTACCCGCGGACTCACTGCCGCACGCGGAGTGCGCGAACGCGACATGTTGCTGGCGGGCATGCTTGCCGTCCTTAGCGGATGCCTTCCCGAATGCCGCGCACGCTATGACCGCCGCACCTATTCCGCCCATTTCTACTTCTTCGGAGTGGCGAATGCCGGTGCCGGAAAGGGGGTGGTGGACTTTGCACACCTGCTTGCGCTGCCTTTGCATAATTATTATTGGGATCGCGGGAAAGAGGCGATGGAACAATACGAGAGGCTGAAGGAAGCATGGGATGAGGAGAAGAAAAATGCGGCGAAGAAGAAGCGCAAGGCGGATATTGCGCTGAAGCCCACCGAGCCGCGCGTGCCCTATCTGCTCATTCCGCCCAACGCATCGAAAATAAGGTTGTTGATGCACTTGCGTGACAACCGAGACATGGGCGGCATTATCAATTCCAGCGAGACGGATACCCTGACGTATTCCTTGAGGCAGGATTGCGGCGGGCAGGATGATTTGCTCCGCAATGCCACCCATCACGAGGCAACGGGGGCATCGCACAAGGTAAACGGAGATCCGATCATCATTCCCTCGCCCCGTCTTGCCATGTGCCTCACGGGTACTCCCGGTCAGTTTGTGAACCTGCTGCAAAGCTCCGAGAACGGACTTCTCAGCCGTTTCTTCACGCTTACTCACGGCGGTGTGTGCGGTTGGCGTTCGGCAGCTCCCGACACCGGTGGCGAGGACTATACCGAGTTGTTTCACACGCTGGGAGCCGAGGTGCTCGAGATGAGTCTGTTCCTGCAATCCTCCCGCACCTTTGTGTGCTTCACCGCCGACCAGTGGAGGAGGCACACGGAGCAATTCTCCCGTCGTCTGGCGGAAGTGTCGTTGGAACGCCGCGGTGCCGTGGATGCGGTGGTCTTCCGTCACGGACTGTTGGTGATGCGTGTGGCAATGGTGCTCACCGCCCTTCGCAAGTGGGAAAATCGTTGGCATACCATAGACATGGTTTGTTCCGATGATGATTTTGATGCCGCCCTGCGCATCGTGCTCGTGTCGTTGGAGCATTCCATCCTCCTGAGTACTTCGTTGGATACGAACGTGGGAAAGTCACGTCCACTGACACCTTTTTTTCGCATTCGCGCCATTTTCGAGCTTCTTCCCAAAAACTTCAAGTATTCCGATTTTGAGACAATAGGTAAAAGCTTCGGGTATTCCGAATCATCGGTAAAACGATATGTTTCGCGTGCGGTGAAGATGCAGGTAATTAAGAAAAAACAGGATGGGATGTATGTGAAATTGGTCAGTTCTATGATAGAAGAGAAGAAATAAGGGTGCAGGGGTGTGGTGGTGAACCCTGATGCCGGGGAGTCCATACGCCAATAAATAAAATCCATTCGCCGATAAAAGAAATCCATTGGCGAATGGATTTTTTTTATCGGGCAATGGATTTTTCTATTTCAAATTTCATAGTCCGTGGGAAACCAGCTCCAGAAATTGGTTCTTCCGCTTGATGATTACTCTCTGTATTTGGGCCAGATCAAAATACTTTTTTTGATTTTCCCTGAATTCTCTGCTGCTGATGACTATCATAATAATGTATATTTAGATTGTTTTGTACCTTATTGTGTACACAAATGCAGCTCTTTTGTTTGAAATCATCAAGCGGAAATTTGTTTTTAACGTTCGTTCAAGGTTCTCCCAGATATTTCGTAATGATTCTCACTTGGTGGCGGGTATATCCCCTGTCTCTTGTTTTTGCTCCGCAGGCACGCAGTTCTTCGGTGAGCATATTGTTTCCTTTCACCCACTCCCGCAGCTTTCTGAGGGCGGAAACAAGCGGCATGCCGGGGTTGTAAAGGTGTGCCAGCTCTGCTTTGGTATAGGGGCGGAGGATAAATGGATCTTCTTCGTTCATTTGATTTGTTCTTTTATGTTGTTTATCCTGTAAAGATAATGAAAATCAGCGTGGTATGCAAGTTTTGCCATGTTTTTAAGTGGGTGTAAATTCCATTTTCCCCTCCTTAATAAGCTGCTCTTTCTACACATCTTTTTAACATAAGGTTTTATCTCTTATCTCCCCTCCTTATTGAGGAGGGGCAGGGGGTGGTGGTAGGAAAGGATACCTTTAAAACACCCTCAAATAGGTATTTATTATCTACCACCACCCCTAACCCCTCCTCAATAAGGAGGGGAAAAGGAAAAGAAACGATGTGTAGAAAGAGTAGCTCAATAAGGAGGGGAGGCGTTAAGTTAACGCTTATGGTGTAAATACATGTAAATACATCTAAAAACATGCAGCATCCGCAAGGGTGGAAGCGGGTGTGGCGGGGTGTTATCTTCGCAGTGTCAATAGTGACAAACAGTACTTATTTAAAAAGAAAGGAAAAGATTATGGCAGTACCAATTTCGGCAGTAAAGAGAAAGAATCCCACTAATCCGGAAGCACCCGCCAAGTGGTATGCACATGCGCAGGCAGACGGTGAGGCAAATTTCGATACTTTGTGCAGAATTGCGGCAAAAGGCCGTACGGTGACACAGGCGGATATTTCGGCATCGCTCTATGCGGTGGTGGATGTGATGGAAGATCTGCTTGCGGAGGGAAAAATCGTGCGCCTTGGCAATTTCGGCAGTTTTCAGGTAATGGTATCAAGTCATCCGGCGGTTTCGGAGGAGGCATTTAATGTGTCGCTGGTGAAAGGGACGAAGCTGGCATTCCGTCCCGGAGCGGCTTTGGTGGAACTGATGGGCAGGCTGAGTTATACGCATGTGCCGCAGTTGCCGGTGAAGAAGAAAAAGGAGGAGGAATAGTCTCTTTTTCCCCTCCATAAGGAGGGGAGTTATAAATACTAAAAATAAAAAGAATCGTATGAAAGTAATTAAGAAAATCATTTTTGTTTTGAAGATTATTATCCGGGTATTCGATTGCAGTGGCAGCAGGGAAGGAGGAAAGAAGTGAGAAAGGTGAATTTGATTGTGATTCACTGCTCCGCCACACGGGAAGACCGTTGCTTCACGGAGCATGATCTTGAAACGGCTCACCGTAACAGAGGATTTGACGGAGCAGGCTACCATTTCTACATCCGTAAGAACGGGTACATCAAAGGCACACGGCCGATAGAGAAAATCGGAGCGCATGCGAAGGGGTATAATGCTCACAGCATAGGTATTTGTTATGAAGGTGGGTTGGATGTAAACGGAGCGCCTAAGGATACGCGGACGGAATGGCAGAAACATTCCCTCAGGGTGCTGGTGCTTGCGTTGCTGAAAGATTTTCCCGGCGCGCGGGTGTGCGGGCATCGTGACCTCAGCCCCGACCTGAACGGGAACGGGGAGATTGAGCCGGAAGAGTGGATTAAGCAATGTCCTTGCTTTGATGTGGTGGGGGCGGGTTTGGAATCTGTCCCTACGGTAATATGATAATAATTTACAATAATATTTGAGTCAAAACATCTTCAGCCCGTAAATTTTTCATTTTTGAGAAAATTACGGGCTTTTTATAGGTGTTTATATGTAATAAAATATTATTTTATAAATATTTATATTATTTCTTTGTCTGTTTTACTTTTTATTCCTGTTTTCATTTCCATATCCGTAGCCATAACCATAGCCATACTTGTGGCCGTATCCGTATTTTCCGTATCCATATCTGCCGACTTTCATTTTTACGGCATTGATGACGAGTGACAGATGCGGCAATTTTCCTTTCTTCTCCAATTCGTTGACTAACCCGAAAGCAGATTTGAATGTGTATCCGGCACGGCACACGTAAAGGGTGACATCGGCATGATGTGCAATAATGAGCGTGTCGGTAACAGAACCTACCGGGGCGGAGTCTATCAGGATATAATCGTAGCGTGAACGGAGCTTGCCGATTATTTTGCCGAGACTTTCGCGCGAAAGCAGTTCGGCAGGGTTGGGGGGAATGGCTCCTGCCGGGAGCAGGGAAAGAAGCCCGGATTTGCCGGAAGGGAGTATCAGTTCATCCGGTTCGATGTCTTCCGGGTTGGAGAGGTAGGCTGTTATTCCTTTTCTGTTTTCCGCTTCGTGAATGCCGAATGCTTCGGCAAGTCGTGGCTTGCGTATATCCAAGCCGATGATGAGCACTTTCTTGCCCAGCAAGGCAAGGCTCATGCCCAAATTGGCTGCAATGGTGGTTTTGCCTTCACCGGGTGAGGTGGAGGTGACAAGTATCACTTTCTTTCCTTCGTTTCCGAGTATGAATTGAAGATTGGTGCGCAAGCTGCGGAATACTTCCGACATCAGGTTGTTGTCGTTCTCTTTCACGGCAATGTCGTTTTCTTCTTTATCCTTATTTTCACGGAAAGGTATTTCTCCCGTTATGGGAGCCGGGGTGAGCTTCTCCACATCTTCCCTGCCGGATATTTTGAAACGGAGCAATTCGGCAATGTAGATATACACCACAGGAATAACGAATCCGAGTATAAGGGCTATCAACCAGCAAATAATTGATTGGGGCGACACAGGACGGTCACCTGCTATCGGAGCATCCACTATCCTTGCATTGTCTACCGTTGTGGCGAGGGTGATGGCGTTTTCTTCACGTTTTTGCAGCAGCATCAGGAACAGCCCCGACTTTATGCTTTGTTGCCGTGCGATGCCTGCAAGCTCCCTTTCCTGTTCGGGGGCTTTGCGGATGCGTCCGGAGTATTTCCCGGTTTGGCGGGCAAGGTCTGCACGGGTGATAAGTAATCCTTTGTGCAGGCTGTTTATGGAGGTGCCGAGTGTGGCGTGCATGGCATCGAGGCTGTTTTCGGCTTGCTTCAATGCGGGGTTTCCGGCATATGTGCCGCGTTTCAGCCGTTCGTATTCCAATACCTGTTCGTTATATTGTTTTATCAGTCCGCTCAGGGGAATGTCCGTCAGTCCCACGTTGGCAGGAATGACATTGTATTTGTTTTCGTTTTTTTCGATGTATTCTTTCAGGTACTCCACCAGATTTATCTGCATGTTGTTTTCCGCGCTTTTCTTTTCGTATTCGGAGTTCTCTTGCAAAAAGAGTTGGGCATCTGTACTTATATCGGTCAGCCCGGCATCCCTTTTGAAGTTTTCAAGTTTTTTTTCCGTACTGTCCAACTCCCGGTTGATGATGTCGATGCGTTCGTCAATGAATCCGGCTGTTTTCTGTGCCACGAGGTTCTTGTCGTTGTTGGCATCGCGGTTGTAGAGTTCCACAAGTTTGTTTATGAAATCCTCCCCCCTTTTCGGGTTACTGTTTTTCAGTGTAATCAGTGCGATGGAAGTTGTTTTGGAGGTAGCTTCCACAGTGAGTGCGCCGAGGTATCCTTTTGCCGTATTGATAGGGCGCGAGAGGGTGATATAGATGATCTGTCCCGGCAATGGTTGCACTTCGGGGCGTGCGGAGATTTGAACATCTCCCTGTGGGGTGTGCAGGGTGGCGGGGAGTGTCATTTCTTCTCCGTTGATGCGGTACTTGCCTTGTCCCAAATCTTCCGCTTCCAACTCTATGGGTTCACGAAGCCGATGCAGATCTTCGGGATTCATTTCCGCAATGACCGGGCTGTCTGTGTAGAGATCTCTTTCACCTATTCTGCCTTTGGTGAGATAAGCGGCATAGAGGTTGAGCTCCGATACGACATTCTGTATCAGTGATTTCGATTTCAGGATTTCTATTTCATTGTCGATGTTTCCTCCGCTGCTCATGAATCCCAATTCTTCGAGTGCGGGCGATGCCGTGTTTCTTCCTCCCTTTTTTTCATCGTTTATCATCACGGTGGCGGTGATTTCATATACCCGGGTGGCATAGCGCAGGTAAAACCATGTGCAGGTGAGGCAGAGGATTACCGACAAGGCAAACCACTGCCAGTGCGCAAGGTATTTCAGCAGTGTTTCCTGCAGGTTTTCTTTATTGTTTTCTTTGTTTTCTTCGAACAGTTCGTCGTATAAATTTTCTTTCATGGGTTGCTTTGATTTCTTGTTTTTCTTCTTTTTCCCTTCCTTGTTGAGGAGGGGTTAGGGGTGGTGGTAGGAACTAAATACTTATTTAGATACATACACTACCAGGGTTAATAATTATTGGTATTTGTTGTCTACCACCACCCCCAGCCCCTCCTCGATAAGGAGGGGAGTTTTGTTTTTTTACCTTAGTACATTCACTAACAGACTGGCAACGGATACAATGATGGATATGGAAGAAATCCAGATGGATGTGCTGCTTCCTATATCGGAGTTCTTCGCTTTTGCCTTGTTCGGTTCCACATAGAGAATGTCGTTTTGTTGCAGGTAATAGTATGGTGAATGGATGATGCCCGTGTCGGTAAGGTCGATGGGAACAATGTCTTTCTCGCCGTTGCTTTTTTCCCGCAGCAGTTTCACGTTGTCTCTTTTGCCATAGATGGTGAGGTCTCCTGCCATGGCAAGGGCTTCGAAAATATTCACTTTCTCATTGCTCACGGTGAAACTTCCGGGACGTGCCACTTCGCCGATAACGGCTATTTTGTAGTTCGTCATGCGCACCGTCACTATCGGTTCTTCTTTGATGTAAGTTTTCAGTTTGTCTTTGATGAAGCTTTCGGCTTCTCCCTTCGTCATTCCTCCCAAATGCAGTTTGCCTAGAACGGGGAACTCAACGCAACCTGCATTGTCTACCAGATAATCTTGCAAAACCGCTTGTGTGGTGAGGTTTTTTGTGAAGTCTTGTTTGTTCGGCACGGTGAGATTGAAAGGGGCAGCCACTTCGGGATCCTGAGTGCTGACAATGATAGATAACAGGTCTTTCGGCTGTATGCGTGCGTCATACAAGCTCGGCGCCGGTGCGTTTGCCGTTTCCGATGTGTGTTGCAGATAGGGTATTTTCTTATAAGAGGTGCATGAGGTTGCCAATAGGGCGATGATTGCCCATATCAGTACTTTTCCGGGTATTTTCATAAATGCATTTTTTATTTTTAGTTTAATTATGTCTTTCAGAAATAAGGGAGTAGAAACAAAATTCCTTTTCCACATTCTTTTCGGTTCTTTCAGCAGTCTGCCCAGCCATTCCATTCCGCAATTTATCATCCAGCGCGGAGGACGGGGAGTGGTTTCGGCATAGAAATCGAACACGGCTCCTATGCCCGAAATCAGATTTGCATTGAGTCGTGTCTTACAACACTCTATCCATTTTTCCTGTTTTGGGGCAGTCAGTCCCACAAACAGCACATCGGGGTGAAAATCATTGATGATTTTTTCCATCCGGGTATTGTCTTCTTTGCTGAATGAGGTCTTGTAGGGCGGGCTGTATGTTCCTATCCGGCGGATACCGGGATATTCTTTGTGTATGCGTTGCTTGATTTTGTAGAGCGTATCAATGGTGGAACCCAGATAAAAGACACTTCCTCCCGTGTTGTTCAATGTTTCGAGCACCATGCGGTGGAAGTCGAACCCTGCGATTTTGGGAATGCTGCACTTGCTCAACAGGCGTGCCGCCCACACAATGCCTACGCCATCGGGCAGGAGTATGTCGCTATGGAGAAGGGCTTCTTTGAACAGGCTGTCTTTCTCGGCACATACCCACGAATGGGGATTTATTGTATTGATAACGGTTTGCTGTACCGGTAATTGTTGCAATTCGTAGTTTGCCGTTATGTGGTAGTCTTTCAATGTAATGGTATTTGTCATGGCGTTTTGACCGGTTTATTTGTTTTTGCTTTGTCTTAACTTATTCAATGTGTGATTCAGCAGTGTGGCGGCAATGAGGTCGGCACAGAGAATCAGGCTGATATTTGCGAAACAGGATAAAATGGCATTCCCTGCAATGAAAGTAAGGGTGGCTGTGAGTAGGATAAAAGTGGTTTTGCGATGTGAATATCCGCAATCCAGCAATTTATGATGTATGTGTTTCCTGTCGGGGGCAAAAGGAGATTTCTTTTCTGTCAGGCGCATGAGTATCACCCGTGTTGCGTCAAACATGGGTAGGAACAACGGAGCCCATGCCACTGCAAACGGATAGGGAAGAATGCCGGTTCTACAATCAGTGTGCATGGCGTAGCGCAATGCGAGGAAAGAAAGCAGTAATCCCAAAGTGAGCGAACCGGTGTCTCCCATGAAGATTTTACGCAGGGAGGGCGACATGTTGTAACGCATGAACGGTAAGAGGGTTCCTGCTCCCGCAAAGGCGAGGCTGCTATAGGCATATTCATGTTCGAAAGTGAAACAGAATCCGAACGTCAGGAATGAAAGAAAAGCGATGCCTGAGGCAAGTCCGTCTACTCCGTCAATGAAATTGAATGCATTGATAAAGAAGGTTACTATAAATATGGTGAAGGGGATTCCAACCGGTGCGGGAATTGCATCTATGCCCAGCAAACCGTAGAAATTGTTGAGGTAGGTTCCTCCAAGCACAAGGCAGATTGCCGCTAATAGCTGTATTCTGAGTTTATGGGAGTATTTGACTCCTATTAAATCATCTTTTATGCCGAGCAGAAATAAAAGGGTGGAACCGCATATCATGGTGACAATGGGAATAAAGAAATCGGATGTTATTTCATTTATCTCCGAAGTAACAAGCCACAGGGTGAAAGTAAAGAAGAATGTGAAAGAAATAACAGGTAGAAAGCTGCTGCCACCTAATCGCGAAATGCTGTCTATGTGTGACTTACGTTTGTTTGGTATATCAAACAAATGTTTTTTCATAGATATTAGTATGATGCGTGGAATCACAAAACTTTCAATGTAAAAGGCTATGATAAAACTGGAAATCAACCAAATTATGTCAATATTTATATCTGTAATTTGCATAGGCATTATACCGCTTTTTTGAACGGTTTTTTAAATGAACGTTTAAATACCCGTTCATGCCTATGTTTCAATGATCTGCGAAAAATATTAATAGATGCATTGATGTAGATTTCGTATGTACTACAATTTTCTTGATTTTTTGTTTTGAAAAAAATTATAAATAAACTTTTTCCTTTAATGAGATAATTGGTATCTTTGCAGGGTATTTAAACGTTCGTTTAAACGTTCGTTTAAATGTCTGTCTGTTCAAAATATTAATTTAAATTCGATGCTTGATGAGTTATAAATTAATATTTGAGAATTATGGTTATAGGTTATTTGAGAATAAGTACGGATAAACAGTTTTTGGAAAATCAGCGGAGTGAAATACTCCGATTTGCAGAACAAAAGAATCTGTCGGTAGATAAATGGTGCACGGAAGTGGTGAGCGGGAGTGTACATGTTAAAGAAAGAAAGCTTGCCGGTCTGTTAAAAAGTTTGAAACGTCAGGATGTGCTGATTGTTACGGAACTTTCCCGCTTGAGCAGGACTTTGCTCGAAATGATGAATATCCTTAATATATGTATTGACAAAGAAGTGGTGCTGTATGCCACGAAAGAAGGATATTTGTTCCGGAATGATATAAACAGCAAAGTGCTTGGTTTTGCATTTGGTTTGGTGGCGGAGATAGAAAGAAACTTGATTTCCATGCGCACCAAAGAGGCTTTGCATCGACGAAAGAGGGAGGGAAAGCACTTGGGACGGAAACATGGCTCTGCTCCTGTAATGAAGTATTTGGGAGAACGGAGGGAGGAAATTTTCAGTTTACTTGCCTCCGGGATGCCCAAAGTGGAAACAGCACGGAAAATAGGGGTGTCTCTCAGTTCTTTGAAGAAGTTTTTGAAGGGGTGAGTGTTTTTTATTCCATATTAAATTATTGGGTGTGTCCAAAAAGGTATCAAAATTTCCCCTCCTTATTGAGGAGGGGCAGGGGTGGTGGTAGATAATAACTTCCTATTTGCTTATATTCTTCTAAGGTATTCTTTCCTACCACCACCCCTAACCCCTCCTCAATAAGGAGGGGAAATGGAATATTAAGTTAATGTCTATTGTATAGTCGGCAATGATAAAAATACCCGGGTGAATCACTTCAGCCGGGTATCGTTCAATAAACTTGGCAGAGTTTATTTTATAAAACCTTTTGAAAATAACTGGAACTTTTCCGGGAAAGTGAAACATAAGAAAACTTTGTATTACAAAGAATCATTCAGTGTTCACAGCTTTTTCCTCGAAAGCTCGACAATAGTTATGTACCGGCAGGTCTTCTGACTTGTTTCCGTTGGCAAGCGCCTTCCCGAACTTCTTCAGTGGCTATTGGTTATTTGCTTACCACGTTTTTAACGAAACTTACAGCAGCGGGACTGTTCAGGATTTACACCTGATTCCCTTTTAATTGTTACCCCCGAAAAGGAGTAGCAAACCAATACGGTAGCAAATATAGAAAGTTTTTATGAATAACAACTATATTAATGTGTTAATCTTTGGCAAGGGTGAAAATAAATTCCAATCCTCCGCCACGGTTATTCTTTGCCGAAATGTTTCCACCGTGGATAATTACGGCATTTTTCACGATAGCCAACCCTAGGCCTGTTCCGCCGATTTTGCGTGAACGTCCTTTGTCTACACGGTAAAAGCGTTCGAATAATCGGGCAAGATGTTCGGAAGGAACGCCTGCACCGGTATCGGAAAAGCTGAAATAATAGAATCTTTCATCTTCGCGGAAACACTTGATTTTGATAGTGGCGCCTGTTCCTGCATAGGCTATAGAGTTGTCCATCAGGTTGCGGAAAATGGAATATAGTAAGGAAGCGTTGCCCCGTAACTGGATTTCCTTGTTTAATTCGTTGGTTACCGTCATTTCCTTCTCTTCCAGTTCCAGTGCCACTTCATTGACGATGTTCTTCACCATGGCGGTGATGTCTACTTTTTCCATATCAATCATGCTGGCAGCTTCATCCATGCGGGTGAGGACGGAAATATCTCTAAGCAAGCGTGTCAGGCGGTTGCTTTGGGCATAACAGCGTTCAAGGAAAATATCCATCTTTTCTTTAGGGAGGTTTGCATTGCTTACAATTGTTTCAAGATACCCCTGAATACTGCTTACCGGGGTTTTGAGCTCGTGGGCAATGTTTTGTGTCAACTGGCGCTTCAGTCTCACTTGTTCTTCTTCCTGAGTTACGTCATTGATGGAAATCTCAAAACTCAGGTCTTGAAAGATAATGCATTCTATGGTAAAGGTGCGTCCGTCTTTATCAAGATTGATAGACATCCTCTTTTCTTCTTTTCCGGCAGGACGTTGCTGGCTCTTATTAATGAAATCCGTAATGCTTTGGAATTCCGAAACGGAAAAAATTTCTTCCGAACTTTCCAGATTATGGTCGGATATGATATTGGTATATTGAGTAAAGAGGTTGTTAACGAGAATCTCTTTCTTGTCATGCGTGAATATTCCCAATCCCTCATGGGAGATCTGAAGGTGGGTGATAAGTTTTTCACGTTCGATGTAGAGTGCTTCTTTCGTTTCGTGCAGACGTTTGTATATCTTGATGATATGCTGTGAGATTTCTCCGAGTTCATTATGTGGAAAGGCGCTGTGCATTCCTATTTCTATCGGTTCGTTGCGGTCGGCTTTCATGGCGAATTCCCGTAATTGCGTTATGGAAGTGCCGAGCTTTTGAGTGAATTTATAGAAAATAACAATAAGCAGCAGCGTGATGATGATTGTAAACCAAATGAAATGCGAGTCGGCTTTCAGGCTGTTTATAAGAGTCACATTATAGGGGAGCGCACTGCGAATGATGACCTCATTATCATAAGTCTTGGCAGAATAGAAATAGGACAGCCCTGTGGTTTCCGAGGTTCTTCTCACATCATATCCTGTGCCTTCGTTAATGGCTTTCTGAATTTCATCCCGTTGGATATGGTTTTCCAGCTTGTCATAACTGTCTTCTTTCCGTGTACTTTCGTAGATCACTTTTCCCTGTAAGTCGATAACGGTTACGCGCAGGTTTTTGATGGGATGGCGCTCTATGTATTTATCTAAAATGTTTTCGATGCTGTCTTTTCCCCATATTATTTCAAACAAACGATCGTTGTAATCCTGTAACCTTGAGTTCAGCAGTTCCACTTTATATTCTTTTTCCCTCTGATACTGGTAAGCAATGAAGCAGACAGAGAACACGATAAACAGCGACATGATGGAAATGAAGAGTTTCCAACTGAAAGGAAGAAAAGGTTTGTTTACAGCAGTATTGTTCATTTTAAAATCATTCCGGTTCTTTACTCGCATTCAAAACAGTATCCGTATCCCAAACGGGTGACGATGCATTTGCCATAGTTGCCGATTTTCTTTCTCAGGCGCGTAATGTTGACATCAATGGTGCGGTCGAGCACATATACTTCATCGCTCCATATCTTGGATAATATGTCTTCACGTGAAAAGACTCTTCCTCTGTTTTGCAACAACAACACGAGAATTTCGAATTCTTTTTTGGTGAGCGAAACTTCTTGTCCGTCAATACTGACCTTCTTTTTTGTAATGTCGATAACCAGCGTGTTATAGCTGATCTGTTCCGGTTTTTCGGTGCCGGCAACTGTTGACGTGCGGCGCATTACGGCTTTGACTCGTGCAATGACTTCCCTTAGCGAGAAAGGTTTTGATATGTAGTCGTCGGCCCCGAGGTTGAACCCGGTTACCGTGTCGTTTTCCGTATCTTTGGCAGTGATGAAGATGATAGGAATGTTTGCCGTGTCTTTGTTCTTTTTCAGCATGTTTGCCATTTTGAATCCAGAGATTTCTCCCATCATCACATCGAGCAGGAGAAGATTGTATTTGCCGAGATCCATTCTTAAGGCTTCTTCTGCCGAATTGGCGGTGTCTACAAAATAGCCTTCGTTTTCGAGGTTGAATTTCAGGATTTCGCAAAGATCTTCTTCGTCGTCTACAACTAAAATACGCTGGTCGCTCATGATTGTTTCTTTTTACTTAATATACAAAAATACTATCTTTTTTATTTTGACAACAAAGATGAGGCAATTTTGTTACGGAGAGATGAAATAAGTGTTACGAAAATATTACATTAAAAAGCTATACCTATAATATATAAATAAAGAAACTATTTTATACTTTTACCGTTCATATATGGATAAGTAAAAAGTGAAACATAAATATGAAAATTAGATATAACCGGTGGAAGATGGCGGTGATAGTGCTGTGCGCTTTGTTTTTAATAACAGGCGGGGTGTATGTGTATCGCTACGAACCTTTTAGCGAAAGCTTTGAAATAGTTGATGAACTCGGCGGTAATATTTTTCCATCTGCCATCCTGTCTGTTGCAACTACCGATGCACAGATAATAGTTCCACCCGATTCCACTTATCTGGGTAATCCGAAGTCATGCATCTCTGTGAAAGTAAAATCCTACCATGCCAATAGCAAAGTGCGCATCAATGTAGCCGAGACTCCTTTCTTTTCGGAATCCGTTTCCGAATTTATATTGGAAAAGCCGTGGACGGAATATCTGATTTATCCGGATATTATCTGGAATTATGAGGCTTTGAAGGATAATAATCAGGCTGCGCCGATCAGTGTGGCTGTTACCGTGGAACTGAATAAGGAAAATCTGGGGCAGCGGGTACGCACTTTTTCCGTGAGAAGCATCAATGAATGTCCGTTGGGTTATGTGGATAGCAAAATGAAATTCCATGATACGGGAATATTCTTTGCGGCTTATGTAAATGAGGAACATCCCATGATAGACCGGTTGTTGCGGGAAGCGCTGAATACCCGCATAGTGAACCGCTTCCTTGGTTATCAAAGTCCCAAGGCGGGTGATGTGGACAAGCAGGTATATGCTCTGTGGAACATACTTCAAAAACGTAATTTTAAATATAGTTCCATAAGTAACACCAGCCTGTCTTCCAATATTGTTTATGCGCAAAGGGTGCGCACGTTGGATGATGCTTTGGCATCCGCACAGATAAATTGCGTGGATGGCAGCGTTTTGTTTGCTTCTTTGCTTCGTGCCATTAACATAGATCCGATACTTGTGCGTACGCCGGGACACATGTTTGTAGGTTATTATACGGACAGCAGTCACAAGGATAAGAAATTTCTGGAAACAACGATGATAGGAGATGTGAATCTGGATGATTTCTTTCCCGATGAACAGCTTGATTCCACAATGGTAGGAAAATCCCAGAATCAGATGTCACTCATTACTTTTGACAAGTCAAAAGAATATGCAAGCAAGAAATACCGGGCAAATGAGGCAGGTATTCATTCCGGAAAACTGAATTATATGTTTCTTGAAATATCGAGGGATATTCGCAGTAAGATACAGCCGATAGGAAAATAAATAAAAAAGGAATCGCAGTTTGCTAATAATACCTTATATTTGTCCTGCAAATCCCTAATGATTTTATTTATGGCAACAATGCAAGGCAAGAAATTCATATCTCCCGGCGCATGGTTTTCGCTGGTTTATCCGGCAAGCTGGAATGAATTTGAAGATACAGAAGATACTTTTCTTTTTTATAACCCAGATAAATGGACGGGGAATTTCCGAATTTCCGCATATAAAGCGGAAGCGAAAGCTCCTGATGCCCGGAACTATGGCAAGAATGCCGCTCGTGATGAACTGAAACAAAACTCACAAGCCGAACTTGTTAAGGTAGGTGTTTTGGAATGTGCTTACAGCAAGGAAACTTTTCAGGAAGAAGGGGAATATTATGTGTCTCATTTATGGGTAACGGGCATTGACAATATTGCTTTTGAATGTTCGTTTACTGTTCCCCGTGGGGAAACAGATGTGAAGCAGGCCGAAGAGATTATTGCTTCTTTACAGGTCCGTAAAGAGAATGCGCATTATCTGCAAGAGATTATTCCCATCCGTGTACTTGAGATTAATGAAGTGAACGAGGCTTATGAATGGGCTTCATCGAATATAAAGAAAGTACTGAAAAAAGACTTCACCGCTTCTGCCGAAGACATTGCAAAGATTCATCAAGTAATGGAAACCGGAAATTTTAAACTGCAACAACGGGCTCCCTGGGAAGCTTTCGGTATTGCTTTCGGAGCTATTTTGGTGAATGAGATAGACGGCATGGAATGGGTAACGGTTATTGACGGCAACCGTGAATTTGCTGCACTGCGTTTCAGGGATACCGATGTGGTGGTTTATCCTGCCGGATTGGTTTGGAATAAAGTGAGGAACGGAGAAAAATGTGATTTGCAGAAAGAATTTGAAAAGATTAAGGAAGAAGTAGAAAAAGTATGGTAAGTTATATGCAGGTGGACGGGTTAACCAAGTCGTTTGGCGATCTTGTCCTCTTTGAAAATATATCGTTTGGAATAGCCGAAGGGCAACGTATGGGGTTGATTGCGAAAAACGGAAGCGGTAAAACCACCTTGTTGAACATTATTGCGGGAAAGGAAGGATATGATGCCGGGAATGTAGTATTCCGTAGAGATCTGCGTGTAGGGTATCTGGAACAAGATCCGAAATATCCCGAAGAGTTGTCGGTGCTCGAGGCATGTTTCCATTCAGATAACAGTACGGTGCAACTCATCAAGGAGTATGAACGTTGCATGGAAACCGAAGGACATCCCGGTTTGGAAGAGTTACTTTCCAAAATGGAACATGAGAAAGCGTGGGATTACGAACGGAAAGCAAAGCAGATTCTCTCACAACTGAAAATAAAGAATTTCGACCAGAAAATCAAACATTTGTCCGGAGGGCAGTTAAAGCGTGTGGCACTTGCCAATGTATTGATTACCGAACCCGATCTGTTGATATTGGACGAACCTACCAACCACCTCGACCTCGACATGACGGAATGGCTCGAAGGCTATCTCAACCGTAATAATATGAGTCTTCTCATGGTGACACACGACCGTTATTTTCTGGACCGTGTGTGCTCCGAAATCATAGAAATAGATAATTGCCGGCTATACCAATATAAAGGCAATTACAGCTATTATCTGGATAAGCGTCAGGAACGTGTCGATACCATGAATACAGAGGTGGAACGCGCCAATAACCTTTATCGCACAGAGTTGGAATGGATGCGCCGGATGCCTCAGGCACGCGGACACAAAGCCCGTTACCGTGAAGATGCTTTTTATGAATTGGAGAAAGTTGCCAAGCAACGTTTCCGTGACGATAATGTGAAACTGGAAGTAAAATCTTCCTATATCGGTTCGAAGATATTTGAAGCAGACCATTTATATAAGAGTTTCGGGGATTTAAAAATTCTGGATGATTTCTCTTATATCTTTGCCCGTTATGAGAAAATGGGTATTGTGGGAAATAACGGTACGGGTAAGTCTACTTTCATTAAACTGCTTATGGGACTGGAACAGCCTGATAGGGGAACGATAGATATAGGGGAAACCGTTCGTTTCGGTTATTATTCCCAAGACGGCTTGCAGTTTGACGAGCAAATGAAAGTCATAGATGTGGTGCAGGACATTGCAGAGGTGATAGAACTGGGTAACGGAAAGAAACTCACTGCATCGCAGTTTTTGCAACATTTCCTTTTTACTCCCGAAACGCAGCACAGTTATGTGTATAAGTTGAGTGGGGGAGAGCGACGCCGTCTTTATTTGTGTACGGTATTGATGCGCAGTCCTAATTTCCTTGTACTCGACGAACCTACCAATGACTTGGATATTGTCACTTTGAATGTACTGGAAGAATATTTGCAAAGCTTCAAAGGCTGTGTAATTGTGGTTTCGCACGACCGTTATTTCATGGATAAGGTGGTAGATCATTTACTGGTCTTTAACGGACAAGGCGATATTCGTGACTTTCCGGGAAATTATTCTGATTATCGGGATTGGAAAGAAGCGAAAGCACAACACGAAAAAGAAGCCGACAAACCCAAAGAAGAAAAAACGGCTCGCGTGCGCCTGAATGATAAGCGGAAAATGACATTCAAAGAAAAACGGGAGTTTGAACAGATAGAAAAAGAACTTGCCGGGCTGGAACAAGAAAAAGCAGATATAGAAGAAGCCCTTTGTTCCGGTGCGCTCAGTGCCGATGAATTGACAGACAAATCGAAACGTATTGCTGTTGTTAATGACCTGATAGATGAGAAAACGATGCGTTGGCTCGAACTCAGCGAAATAGAAGGGTAAACATAATTAACTACTATTTGTATGCATAACCTGACAAACTACCATAGCCATTGTAATTATTGTGACGGAAAAGCACCTTTGGAGGATTTTATCAAGTCTGCCATAGAAAAAGGATTTACCTCTTATGGCATTTCTTCTCATGCTCCACTTCCTTTTCCTACAAAGTGGACCATGAATAAAGAGGATGTTTCTGCCTATCTCGCCGAAGCTGATATGCTGAAAGAAAAATATGCTTCACAAATAGAATTGTATATAGGTATGGAAATTGATTATCTGAATGAAGAAAGTAATCCTTCCATTCCTTTTTTTCGTGAGCTTCCGTTAGATTACAGAATAGGCTCCGTGCATCTGCTCGAAGATGCCAATGGCACGGTTGTGGATACCGATACTACCAAGGAAAAGTTTAAGGAACGGTTGGATAAGCATTTCAATGGAGATTTGAAGTCCACCGTCTTGTGCTATTTCCGGAATTTGATGCATATGATAGAATTGGGAGGCTTCGATATCGTGGGGCATGCCGATAAAATATCCTATAATGCCGATTATTGCGAACCGGGGGTATTAGAGCAGATGTGGTATAAAGATATTATCAGGGAATACTTTTCACTGATTGCCAAACGTGGTTTAATGGTGGAAATAAATACAAAAGCTTACAAAAAACTAGGTGTCTTTTATCCTAATCGTGCGTTGTTCCCTTTATTAAAAGAGTTGCATATACCTGTAATGGTAAACTCCGATGCCCATTTCCCCGAATTAATTAATGATGCCCGTCCCGAAGCTTTGGCTGCATTACAGGAAGCAGGCATACATACGGTTATGGAATTGCACCACGGACAGTGGAAGGAAGTACCTATTGCTTAGACAAATCAAATCCCAATCTGGCTCCGTCATATTGATCGGCGAGGTTGGATAGTGTTTGCATGGCTGTGCTTTTGCTCATATTACCTAATGTGCTCATTAGCTTCAGCAGTTTGTCGGCATCGAATAAAAGTACGAGGTTATCGTTTGAACTGTTGGCTTTTGCATGAAATGCTACCAGACCGAAGTATTTCAGGGTAACGGTGTCATTGTTGATGCTGTATTTGCCACGAAAAGTCTTTTTGCCGTATGTATTGGTAAATGTACTGTCGGCATTGAATGTGTAATTGAAGCTTCCCGGTTTGATTCCGGCTTTGCTGCAATATTCGTCCAACTTGTTTTCGAGTGCCGAGGAAGCTACCGCGCCACCTGCTTTTTTCAGTAAATTATCCGATTCGAATTCGCATGCTGTTCCTTTATAGTTCCATGTGCCTTCGATATTAAAAGTTTTGTGTCCGGCTACTTCCTTAATAATATTGGTAACGTTTTCCTTACTGAATAAATCTTTTAAAGACTGTGCACTGATGTTTGCTGTGCTTAGGAAAAAGCATGAAAATAATGCTATTCCTACCCTATAAATGTGCTTCATTTTCTTATCGTTTTAATTCTATGCACTACAAAAATACGAATTTTGCACAAAAATAAATATGAAAAGAAGTTATTTTATGGGGAGGGTATAGAATTATAGAGAATAATTTGTTTAAAATTCAATATTTAATTGCATAACATAAGTTCTTGGAGCCGAAACATCCATCGGCCGCACACAATATTCCTTATTAAACAGGTTGTTGACTATAAATTGGAACTGTACTTCCTTTGTGACTTTTACACCGGCGCGTAGATCCATAAGGAAATAGTTCTTGTTGACATCTTTCCAATAGGTAGCTAATGTCTGTCCTTCTATGTTGCCGAAAAGAATATCACGTAAATAGTCCATTACTACTTTTTCACCGTTTACTCTGGGACGTTCGTCTACCATAATGTAATCTACTGCAAGGGTTTTGCTTTTCCATTGAAGGTTTGTGCCGATATTAATGCGCTTCCATTGGAAATCGAGTGTACCTTTTACTGTATGTTTCTGCCGATACTTCAGATATTTGGAAGTGTTGGATTTCTCTTTCATCTGTAAGGGATCGGTGTAAGCGGCTTCTTTTTCATTTTTCGCTTTATAGTCTGCATCTTCCGGTTCTATGAAGATATATCCCAGATTATAAAGCAACTGAGTATTTTTGTTGAAGTTATAGACACCGTTAGTGGATATTTCCATACCGTAGATGCGGGCTTTCGATACATTATAGAACTGGGCTCCTATGCCCGGAGTTGACTTGTTGGTGAGAACCATGTCAAACACATCGGGAATACTGTTTATCATCTTGTAGCTGTTATTGTCGAAGATGCCGAAACGAAATTCTATCATATTCTTATACTGTGTATAGAATCCTGCCACATCTACAAATCCCATTAAATTACCGAATTTATATCCTTGTTTAAATCCGATTTCTGCATTGAAACCTTTCTCCGGCAGCAATTCGTTGTTGGGATAGACTCCTACACCGCCGATGTCTTTGCGAGCATACTTTTCAGTTAATGAAGGATAACGGTAGCCTTGTCCGAAAGATGCACGGATGTAGCTGTATTCTGCCAATTTATAATTTAATCCGGCACGGAATACCGGTTGGAAAGGAATAGTTACATCAAACATTTTCGTGTCTGCCTCACGATAATGTTTATCTACACGATAGTATTCGGCACGCATACCTAAGGAGAGGTTTAAACGGTCCCAAAAGCGTTGGTCGTATTGGAAAAAGAAAGCAGCATTGTCACTGTCATGCGTTCCGGTTGTTTTTGATACGCTGCGCATATGTTCGTAAGTGGCTCCGGCTGTAATTTGTGCTGTTTCCCATGCTTTGTGGAATTGATAATCTATGTAATAGTCATAGTTCTTGTCAATTCCTGTATCGGGCTTTTCGGGGTTAATGGCATTGGATAGCCAAGGGATAATATCGGAAGTGTTCGTAGGTATTCCTCTTTTCATTACCCATGATATAAGGTCGCAATAATCGGCTGTTGTTGCAGTGGGGAATATATCTTTTAATATTCCTGTTGCACCATTTACCATGCCTGTAAGGTCACCTTGCAATATCGGTTGTATAAGTGGATAGAAGCGACTATAATCTTTATTCTGTATTTCGCCGACAATACTTCCGACAGAGTTGATGTCGGTCCCCATGTTGCCGAGGATGTCTGTAATAGAAGCTCCTTCACTGGGCTCGGTTACATTGTCTGCCCGATAATAAAAACGTCCTTTCAATCTATGTGACGTATTGTTTGACGGATTGGTATAGTTGAAGAAAGGATCTACATGAAAGCTGTTTTCTTCGCGTCCCATGTTGCTGAATGGAGACGGACGGTAGGCTTCCTGTGGTGAACGCCAAATGAAGAAATCACCATATTTGTTAGATAAGAAATTTATATTTGCACCATAGTTTACTACTTTTTCTCCCATATCCGGTTGGTGATAAGTCAAATTACCTCCGATACGGAAACGTTTGTTGAAGTTCTGTTCACGATACCCTTCATCGGTAAAAAGATTCAATCCTCCGGATACATCAAAATTCCCGATGCGGCGCGAATGTGAAAAATCGACTCCTTCATAGATAGGGTTACGCACTCCGGTGAGGATGCTCCGGCGAAGGAATGGTTCTACTTCATATTTACCTTCTTTCCAGAAGCTTTTGTCACTCCACTGGTAACTGTCATTGGCAGGATTGCCATAAATACCTACATAGGCGTTCAGACGGGTTTTAGGAGTAAGACCGGGGCGTTTGGTACGGATATTGATAACCCCATTTAAAGCAGACGAACCATAGAGAACGGATGATGCACCTTTCATTACTTCTACTTGTTCCACGTTTTCCATTGGTATGGTATTCCAGTTAATGACTCCTGCTCCGGGAGAAAGGGCAGACATGCCATCGACAAGGATAAGGCTTCGGGCACCTACACCATAAGTCCAACCGCTACCGCCACGTATGGAAGGTTGTTTATCTGTTATATCTACTCCCGGAAGTGTCTTTAATGTGGAAGTCAGATCGGTAGGAGATTGTTTGGCTATGTCGGTTGCTTTGAGTAAGTCCATGGAAACGGTAATGTCGCTTAACTTTTGCTCAAAACGCCCGGCACTGACTACAACATCTTCCAATAAATTGGTTCCGGGTTTCATGTAGATATCTTTTCTCATTACATCATTTCTGCCGATAACCAATGGAACGAGAACATTCTCATAGCCTACATAACTGAATACAAGATCAACTCCTCCCTCGGGAAGATTGATTTCGTAGGCACCTTCGCTATCGGAAATAACTCCTTGTGTATTACTTTTCATTTTATAGGAGATATTTACACCCACCAAAGATTCATTGGTTTGTGCATCATAAATATGCCCTTTCAATACCTGTCCGGTTACACTTCCCGTAAAAATAATAAGCAGGGTTATGATTGTATATATCTTTTTCATGTTACAAGAGGATTTGGTGGTTTGTTACTTTTTAAAGGTAATGCCTATATCAACTTTTTTGGCTTTGCCGAGTGTTTCTGCCAAAGTGGGGAGAAGTGCACTTATAATGCTGCCCAATCCTCCTCCCACATCATCGGGAATTAAGTTCTTTAAATAAGGGATGACCGGAAACAGTGCTTCAATTTCTGTTTTATCCAAATACAGGGAAAGGGTGTTTGAAGAAGTTTGTATGTTCATGTGTATGCCGATAGTGGTCCATTTATTTATTAAGGCATAAACAGCTTCAATCTGTTCCATGGTGATTTGGTTACTTTCTTCAGCACGGGTTTTATTTTGATTATCCCGAATCTGTTTGATAATCATATCTACATTAGGGAGTATGTACGCCGAATTATCTGTTGTTGCAAAGAATACAAGATTAGTAGGCGATTCTATCCATGTGTCCGGTTGCAGGGCATAGTTGGCTGTGACATTTCCATCCGTATGGAAAGTGACATCATGTAATACGGAGCATAAAGCTTCGTTTATCTTTTTTCCGGCTAATGGGATAATAGTGTTAAGGGTAGGATCGTCACTTTGGAAATATAAGCTTTCTACATTCCATTTGGAAGTTGCAGTTAATGCATTGTCCGGTAGTTTAATATTACTAAGATTCAGTGTCATGCTTTCTTTTGAAACAGTTCCTTCATAATTGAAGGTCATATTATTGGCACCGGTTGCACTCCCCGAAAATGAATACTCGTCTTTTTTCCCTGCAGTTAATTTGATATTGACAGGTAATGCTTTTTCGGCGGGGAATATACCGGATAAAATAATGCTTGCACTATTGGCATCTTGCTGCTCAAAATAAATATCTTTGCCAATCAATACTTTTCCGTCATAATAAAGGTTCAGGTTACCATTATCAAGAGCACTTAGTTTGTTGGAATAGGTTGTTTTCCAAGACACTCCTTTATCATCGTTGTCATTGCAGGCTGTTGCCAGACTGATGAGGCAGATAACACAAAGCAATTTTAATAATAGATTTTTCTTCATTTTGCTTTTTATTTCAATGATTGTTAATCTTTTGCAAAGTTCGGAGATTCTATGATAGAAAACAATGTTCATTCTTCGTATTCTATGTTCTGTTTTTACGATTATTGTATAATATGCCTAAAAAATACCTATATTTGAATGCTTAATATTACATTCTTATATGATAGAACAGGATATACCCAAATTTGATCTTCCGATAGATTTCATAGTAGATGATAGTATTACCGGTGATATTTTGAACAGCTATGGACGTTTTCCTTGTAAAATCAAGGCGGGACTTTTTGTTTTATGTATGCAGGGAACGGTGCATGCTACCATAAATTTGTCTAAATACACTATCAGACAATTCGATTTCATTACGCTTGTACCTAATAGCTTCATTCAGATACATGAAGTATCTGCCGATGCACGTCTTTATTTTGCGGGTTTCTCATCTTCATTTATGGGTAGTGTGAACTTTATTAAATCCACAATGAATTTTCTTCCGGTTATTATAGAAAATCCGATAGTGTCACTGCCTGAAAAGGCCGCCAGGCTCTATCAGGATGCATACTCTGTATTTATACGGGCTTATTCATTTCCTAATACACTTGCCAATAAAGAGATTCTGAAATCTATCCTGACAATATTCATTCAGAGTGCAGCAGAATTGTATAAGAATCATGCTGCATGGAAAGACCTTTCACGAACTCGTGATAATGAGATTTACAGGGAATTTATCCAACTGGTAATGGAGCATTATACAAAAGAACGCAGAGTTTCGTTTTATGCGGAACGCATGGGAGTTTCATTACCTCATTTTTGCACGTCTATTAAAAAAGCAACCGGGCGCACTCCTTTGGAAATTATTACTTCCATTGTGATTATGGATGCAAAAGCACAACTAAAATCAACAGATCTTTCTGTTAAGATGATAGCTTTTGCTTTGGGATTTAATAACCTTTCCTTTTTTAATAAATATTTCCGGCAAAATGTAGGTATAACTCCGCAAGAGTATAGAGAAAACTAATTATAAGCTTTTATTGATTGACTCGATGTAATCAAGAATCTCATTGCGTCCTGTTTTCTTTTCGGCAGACGAAACAAAATATGGAGGAAGTTCTTCCCATTGTTCGTTTAGTTGGCGGAGATATTTATTCACATTGTCTTTCAGCTTGCCGGAAGTCAGTTTGTCTGCTTTGGTGAAGATGATAGAAAAAGGGATACCGTTTTCACCTAACCATTCCATAAATTCAAGGTCGATCTTTTGAGGTTCAAGACGACAATCTATCAGGACGAATAAGTTGGTCATTTCTTCCCGTTCCAATATATAGTTTTCTATAATATTCTTTATGCCCTCTCTTCCTTTCTTGTTGCGTTGTGCAAAACCATATCCGGGCAAGTCCACCAGATACCATTCATTATTGACAATGAAATGGTTAATCAGCATTGTTTTTCCCGGCGTGGAGGAAGTCATTGCTAATTTGGGATTCTTGGTCAGCATATTGATAAGGCTGGATTTTCCAACATTAGAGCGCCCGATAAATGCATATTCAGGCAGATTGTTTTTCGGACATTTTCTTATGTCCGTGTTACTCATGACAAATTCAGCACTTTTAATTTCCATAAATTCAACTTCTTATTTCATCTGCAAAGATAAACAAAAAACGTTATCTTTGCATGGCTAAAAGAAAAGGAGAATATGATAAATCAACAATATCCGTCTGTATTACTTGAAAAAGCGGTTGAAGAGTTCGCCAAATTGCCGGGTATAGGGCGTAAGACAGCGATGAGGCTAGTGCTTCATTTGTTGCGTCAGGAGAATTCCGCCGTAGAAGCTTTCGGTAATGCGGTGATTACTTTAAAACATGAAGTGAAATACTGTAATGTTTGCCATAATATCTCCGATACAGACAGATGCCAGATATGTTCCAATCCGGCACGTGATGCATCAACCATTTGCGTTGTTGAAAATATCCGTGATGTGATGGCAGTCGAAGCCACCCAACAATTCAAGGGATTGTATCATGTGCTTGGCGGGGTAATTTCTCCGATGGATGGAATAGGACCAGGGGATTTGCAGATAGACAGTCTTGTACATAGAGTGGAAGAAGGAGGGGTGCGAGAAGTTATTCTTGCTCTCAGTTCGACAATGGAAGGAGATACTACAAATTTTTATATATTCCGCAAATTGGCAAAGGCGGATATAAAGCTATCCGTCATAGCGCGTGGAATATCTATTGGTGATGAATTGGAATACACGGACGAGGTAACTTTGGGACGTTCTATTGCAAATAGAACATTATTCACGGGGACAGTATAATTCAGAAATAAAACATGGACAAGCGAATAAATAGAATAGTTGGGAGATTGAAGTTGCAGTACGGACTGTTTTTGGGAATAGGGATATTATTATCTCTGGTCTATGAAACAGGTCTGTTGCCGGAAGGCACTTATGCGGATGATGTACGCCTGGAGTATATAATGGAAACAGTAGGCATCTTACTTGCTGTTATTGCCATTCCCTTATCACTGAAACTTTTCAGTTTTGTGCTAAAGAAACGGATTGCAGATGCAAGTGTGCTCGGAGCTTTCAGTAAATACTGTTTTTGGAGTGGCATTCGTTTGTTTATTCTGCTTATTGCCGTATTGTTTAATGTAGTGGTGTATTATACCACTTTGAGCAATGTAGGAATATTATGTGCTCTGATGACGGTTGTAGCTTCTTTTTTCTGTATTCCGAGTGAGAAGAGATTGCGGGAAGAACTTTTTTTGAATAAACAAGATAATGAACCGGTTGACGGAATGAAATGAGAAGAAGCTATTTGAAAAATGAAGAAATATGTTTGCGTGCTCCCGAGCCTACGGATCTGAAAGTAATGCTTTCCATTGAGAACGATTCGAATTATTGGGATGTGAGTTGCACGTTGGCACCGTGGTCGCGTTATGATTTGCATCAATATATCAAATGCAACCGGAATGACATATTTAAAGACGAGCAACTTCGTTTGATGATTGTTCGTGTTTCGGACAATGAAGTAATAGGAGCGGTGGACTTAACTGACTTTAATCCTCATCATAACAGGGCGGCGGTAGGTATTATTGTTATTTCGGAATATCAGCAAAACGGATATGCTCGTCAGGCTTTGGAACTGCTGTGTGATTATAGTTTTAATTTCCTTCATATAAATCAGTTATATGCTCATATTCCCGTGAATAATGAGGCAAGCCTGCAACTGTTTGCAACAGTTGGTTTTACTCGTAGCGGACTGCTAAGAGAATGGCTGCACGGTGAAAACGGGTATGAAGATGTAGTTTTAGTTCAGAGAGGGAATCAACGGGAAGCGTGACCAGGTTTCATACTTTCCGCCAAGACTTCCTAAAGCATTGCGCCACATGAATTTAATAGGATCATTTAATAAAGTATCCGGTTCACCTTTTCCAATCATCCATGTGTTTTCTTCAATTTCGTGTTTAAGCTGTTCGTTTTCCCATCCGGAATATCCAAGGAAGAAACGGATATTTCCTTTTATCGGATTGCCTTGCAGAATGTATTTTTTGATTTCTGTGAAGTCTCCATTGAGGTATAGACCGTTTCCCACGGCTATGGCTCCTTCTACATTTGGCAATGTATGCAGATAAAATAAGGTGTCGGTCCCTACGGGACCACCCATATATAACGGTATATCATCAATATACTTGAACTCTTTTACAACATCGTTTACCAATAACGGCAGGGATTTATTCATTATAATTCCTATGGAACCCTCTTGTGTATGATCTATGAGCAGAACAACGGAACGTGTAAAGTTTTCATCCCTCAAAAAAGGTTCGGATATGAGAATCTTCCCCCTTGATGGCAGAGCATTATTAGTGCGAATTTTATATATGTCAATTCTCTTATCCATTAAATAACTGTTATAAAAAAGTCCATTACTGGGCTCTAATATAACAATTATTTTGGACTAAAGAAATAATTTCTATAATTTTTATCGCTTGTTTAGCTATTTATGCTAAAGGGTGATTCTCGGCGAATAACTTCATCCGTTCTTCCAATTGAGCATATTGATGATCTTTAATGAATGAGGTACAGGCTCTTAGTCCTTCCTGATGACTGCCTGTAGTAGTCAGAGATATGGCACTTACTCCATAATACATCAGTTCTTTCATCAATTCACCACTTGTCATTCCCGGGTACCCAATGGTGAAATAAAATCCGTCGGCAACCGGCTCGCCTAGGTCATTGTCATATACCAGGTAGAATCCGTTTTTAAGGAAAATGTCTTTTAACTTCTTGGCACGTTCACCATATACGCTAACTTCTTGCAAGAAATTATACTTTCCTTCTGCGGCTGCTTTGAGCATTGCTGCAAGTGCAAATTGTGCGGAATGACTTGTACCTGAAGATAGAGCATAAAGTACCCGATGGATAAATACAGTTCCGAATGTGCCCCCTCCATATCGCTTTGTCAATCCGGAATAGGCTTTGTGATACAGGGAATTGGAAATGCAACTTACACCGATTCTTTGTCCTGCGTAGCTGAATGCTTTCGATCCTGATATGAGCAATACATAATTATCGGTATATTTGGCAACGGACGGTTGGAACGGAGCTTGATAAGGAATGCTCAAATCTTTGCGGAAATCCATTGCGAAGTAGGCCAAATCTTCCAAGACAATGACGTCGTATTTGGTTGCCAGTTCGCCGATTACCCGTAATTCTTCATTTTTCAGACATACCCAACTCGGGTTATTGGGATTTGAATATATAATGGCGGAAATATTTCCTTTACTGAGATAACTTTCCAGTTTATCTTTAAGTTTGCTGCCGCGATAATCATACACATCGAATGTTTCATATTTTTGTCCCATTACCACCAGTTGTTGTTTCTGTACCGGAAAGCCCGGATCAATGAACAAGATGGTATCTTTTTTTTCATCACACTGGCTGCATACCATGAAAGAAGCATAAGTTCCTTGCATGGAACCGGTTACGGGAACACATCCTTCGGGATTAATATCCGCATCAATAAATGCTTTTACGAAGTTCGATGCGGCTTGTTTTAATTCCGGTAGGCCATTGATGTCGGGGTACAGACTTGCTATGCCATTTTGCAAAGCTTTTATTTCCGCTTCCACTCCGATGTGTGCAGGAGGCAGACCGGGAACTCCCATTTCCATTTTGATAAATTCTATACCCGATGCCCTTTCGGCATTGGCAGCTATTGCTTTTACCTCGCGAATAGTAGCTTGTGCAAAGTCTTTCAAATGGAATTCGTTAATGGATTTATCTACAATATTGCGGTCGATGGGTGTATTTTTCATGTTCTTTTTTGATTAACTGATTGTTTTATTTATTATCTGCAAAGATATATTTTTTATTGGTAAAACACTTCATTGGTTATGAAAAGTGATATTCACCGGGGCTTGAAGCAGAATAGATGTTAACGAATAATGTTAATTTCTTAATTCGTGTTATAAAACATCCTTTTTAATTTGGATAATTTGGAGATGACCGGAAAGTCCGTATCTTTGCAATGTGTTTTTCATAGTATTAGATTTAAGGTTAACAAA
>ERZ826016.434-NODE-434-length-52543-cov-21.426440_pt1 | contig 52543 bp, 46 predicted proteins | sample MGYA00519872_ERZ826016 | MGnify/ENA primary metagenome ERZ826016 (study PRJEB31778, sample SAMEA3449218) | human gut metagenome | biome: human gut; feature: human-associated habitat; material: faeces | place: United Kingdom | collected 2010/2012 ... | reverse complement strand
AACTCTGTGAGACTCTGTGTCCTCTGTGGTGAAAAGATTCATAACCGCTCAAAAAAGAATTAATCGATTAGATGTGTAATGAATCGGAATGGAGTTAGAAACCTTTCCTGTATATCGGCAACTCTTTCCCAAACTCCGTATGAACCACTTCGAAATTGACAAAGCCATTCACGGACTCCGGTTCTAACAGCGTTACCGCAAGGTTCGCATTCTTCTGTGAAAGACGAATGATGAAACAACCTGCCGGGAAGCTCTTCTTTTCCTTTTCCATCCGTGTAGATACTGTGACCGGATAAATCTTTTCCCATTCCTTGGTAGCTTTCTTGTATCCGGTAACCATATACTTCTCTACGGTGGCTGTGAAGGGTTTTCCTATCTCTTCTACCTCTATTCCTAAAGCCCGCAATTTCTCTGCTTGCATTCGGCAGGTATCCGGCAGAATATATGCTTTGGGACGTTTGCGTACTAACTCAGCTTTCAGTTGAAGCGCATCGAAGGTAGGCAGAGGCTCCGTAAAACGTTCGTTCTTAGCAAGGTCAATAAAAGTAACGGGAAGCTCTGTCCGTGCAGATTGAAAAGTGACGGATATATCACTCTTTCCGCTGCAAGTCTCTTTCACTGCCTTTCGTATCTCACTTCTTACTTCTTTTGAATGAAGTGCCGCCGTTTCCAAAAGACTGCGGGATACCAGAAAACCACATTCTGCACGACGGGTAAAACACGCTCTTCCCAATCCTATTCCACGGATTTCTATGAATAGAGATACCGCATTGGTAAGTCCCTGAAATGTGGAACTGGATTGCGGACTCTTGGCATCTTTCATTGCATACAAACTATCATTCCTGACACTGGGTGTAAAGTAAAAGCCTGAATGATAACCGTTAGCCTCCAATGCCTTCTCTGCTTCTTCACGGAATAAGCCGTTGGAAAGTGTACGTATTCCGGCAGGGATATTCAAATGCCCGCTGGGTAGGAAAAGGACATCGGCGGCCGTAGCTGCTTTAGTACCCCGCAGCAATTCAAATTCCTTGCGGAAAGGATTGAATTCGTGGATGTCCAGCGCTATTTCGGGATTCCATTCCTTGTACGCTTTTTTAAGAAGAAGAGCCACCGGATCGGCAAGTTTACTTTGATCCCGGTTCAAATCATACCCACTACCCGATTTACGGCTTTGCATGGCATAACCATCTGTATTGGCTACGGGTACAAGCGCAAGAGAAACCTTTTTCAATAGTTCGGCACCTTCGGGCGTATTCAGTAAATAATTGGCAAGCATACAGGCTGCTTCCGGTCCGGCAGGTTCGTTGCCGTGCAGTCCTGCCTGTATCCAGACCCTTATTTTCTTTTTCTCGTTGGGAGTTCCGAAATAGAGCACGGGGATATCCCTGCCCTGTGGAGTCTTTCCTATATCAGACAGCGTTACCTTATCGGGATGCCTGTCGGCTAAATCCTTCAAATACCTGTTTATCTCGAACAAGGAAGCCAGACCTTCTTCAAGCGGCTTGCCGAGGGTAGGAGTGGAATATTGCTGCTCCGGTTCGGGATAGAAACGGCGGGCTACCTCTTCCGGTTGCACCGTGGGCTGGATATTCCAGAGAGAAGGGTTGCTGAATACGGTTTCTTGCGCAATGCGTTGCAGATAGAGTGCTTCCTCTTCGGGCAGTCCGGCATAATAAGTACCTGTATAGGGTTTCTGAAAAAATACGCTACAGAATACATTGGCGACGAGATAAGAACCCTGTCGGGAAGGGTGGCTGTGATCGTTATTGTAAAGCGTGATGCTTGGATTTTCCGTGCGGACACGCTTCCAGGCGATGCCGACGGGGGCACACCAGGCATTCAGTTGCGCGGTCATCTCCAAATAACTTTCAGCCAGTCGTTGCTGCATTTCGGCATACGTGTCGATGTTGTGTCCCCAGGTCATGTAGAAGACGGTTTTTCCTTTCGGATTGTAGAGGCGGCGCAGGCTGTCGAGGGAGTGGGCAGGCTTGTACACATTCTCCCGCACCCATTCCTTTTCGCGGGCAGGCGCTTTACTTTGGTCTTGCAGGATGACGAAATCCCAGTTTCCTTCACGGATGGCATTCAGGGTTTCAGGGTTGGCAGCATGTTTCTTCAATGTCCAGCCGCCGTGTTCCACCAATTTTACCGAAAGCTTATGGCCGGTGGAGGCGGCAAGGGCCTGCACTTGTCGGACTAAACGGTTGTATTGCGTGTAGCTGTTGCCTATGAACAGTGCATGTAGGGAGTCTCCCAACATGACAGGAACGGCACGTCGGCCCATTCCGGTGGAGTGGTGTCCGATGCCCTGTTCTTCTATTTTCTGCCAGTTGCAGGGCCAGTTGTGTTCGGCTGCTATCCGGTGGAGGTATTGGTAGAACTGATTACCGCGCTCGTAACGGTTGCATCCCTGTGCTTCGGCTTCGGGAGTCTTCCTTAAATATGATTCGCGGATGGTATCTCCCGTAGCCAGTTGGAGGATAATCGGTTTGGCAAGATACTTCCTGATTGTTTCGGGAGTAACATATGGAATGTTGCGTACTCCGTAGGGAAAATCTTGCGAAGCATCGGGGAAAGTGTACCATCCCGGACTGCCGATAACAGCTTTCTCCACATACGGGCTGTCATGAAAAAGCATGAAACGCTGCACAAACTGCCCTCCGGCTGAGTGACCGTAAATCATATATCCTTTCCGTTCACTACCTGAAGATTGGCGGACGTACTCAAAGATTTTATCAACCAGTGCCGGAGTTCGCTTTTCAGCCGGACGTATCGTATGATCCTTATCATCCATAACACCGATTTCCTGATAATCGGGTAAAGGAAACCTCTCCAAATCGAAGTGAGGAATGAAGACCATGAATTTATGCTTCTCTGCCTCCTGCTTCCAGGCTTTGAGTAGATAAGTGTAACCGCGGTCGGCACCTTCAAAGACAAAGACAATGGGCATCCGGCGTACATCGCCCGAAGCCGGAATGTAATAGTGCACATCTACCGGACGGTCGGCAAAAGGCGGATAGTCTTTGTAGGTGAACTTGCCTTCACCCACGGGAAGCACGGAGGCGGCACGGAGTCCGGCGCCCAGAAAGACAATAGCAAGAAGTAGAATTAATCTTTTCATTCTTCATACCTCCCTTTTTTAATGACTTCCTTGTCTTTTAGGACGAGTTTGCCGCGTGCTATGACGTGTGTCAGTTGAAGTTCGGAATCAAGGAAACAAAGGTCGGCATCGAAACCGGTGGCTATTCTGCCTTTGGTGCGCAGTTTGAGATTGCGTGCCGGATTGCTGGTGATAAGGGTCAGCGCCTGTTCCAGAGGCAGAAGGCCTTCTTTTACGAGCAATGTCATCTCCTGCAAGTTGAGGTGCAGGGGAGCGGGGCGATAGGTTGTTTCTCCTGTTTCGGGATTGGTGCGGCGCACTCCGCCACGGCCGTCACTGGAGAAGGTGATGCGGTCAAGGGGAACGTGGGCTTCGAGGGCTTTCATGACGCAGCGGTGGGGAGCGTCGAATTTGGTTCCTCCGGTGGAGAAATCTACCATACCACCCATGCAGGCAAATTCTACGGCTTGCCGGAATAAGGCTTCCGTGCGTATCAGGTGGGTAGGCGAGAGGTAGGAAATCAGCGTGGGATACTTGCGGGCGATATCCAACAACGGGGCGATGCCGTCGGACAAGGCTCCCAGATGAATATGCAGAATACCTCCTTTGCCGGAAGTGAAACCGCCGAGGCGTACCTGGTTGATGAGGCGCAGTATCTCCAGTTCGGTGGGGAAAGCGCTGCGGTCGTCACTCATGGCGAGTTTGCAACCGATCACTTTGTCGATGAAGATGAGATCGTCGGCTACGCAGGACATCAGTGTTTTGGGAGGCAATCCGTAGAAATTGGTAAGCATGTAGGCACTGAGGCCGTCATCTTCCAGGGCTTTGGTTTTGGCGTAAAGGGTGGTCAGTTCTTTTACGAAACCGTCCGTACCGAGTAGCCCTACCACGGTGGTGGTTCCGCAAGCCACCAGTTCGCTCATGGAGACGTCAGGGACTAAGGAAGCATAGCCGGTTTGTCCGCCGCCACCGGTGATGTGGACGTGCTGGTCGATAAAGCCAGGGGTGACGGCGCACCCGCCGGCGTCTATGGTATCAAATGGAATACCGGTCAGTTCTATCTTCCGGTCTATGAGGGCTATTTTATCATCTGCCAGCAGAACGTCGTTCATGCCGAGATGCTCTGGAGAGTATAAGTTTGCATTTTTAATGAGTGTGAACATGATTCGGAGTTGTTTTATAGTGTTATGAAATGATAAGCTATCAGGAACAGGATGCTGCCTATGAGGGGCAGGGTGTTTCTCTTTGCCAGTTCAATGGGCGATACACCCGCCACACCGGCAATGGCGACAATGATTCCCGCTATGGGAGATGCGGCACGCCCCATGCTGGCGGATAACTGCAAGGGAAGCACGAGGGAATAGGCAGGCATACCCAACTGTCCGGCAATTCCGGGCAGCAACGGGCCGAACGAGAAGAAAGCCGCGTTTCCGCTTCCCATCAGCATGGCCGCACAGAAGATTATCAGGGCGAAGACTGCTGCGATGGCAATGCCGGAAAGTCCTATATGCGTGGAGTAATCTACCAGTGAGTCGATGAAACCGAGGCTAATCAGTCCTTTGGAGAATATCTCGGAGGCAACAATCAGTGTCACGACACTTCCGAAGACATTTCCCATCCCTTTCCAGAAGCTGGAGAAGGCGTCAAAGGTTTTCCGCATATTGCGTGTGTGGCAACCTACGAATACGAGTGAGACAAAGAGGGAAAATAGCATGGCAGTCGTTGTATTGAGCGTTATGGGAGGCTGGAACAGGCCCACATAGGGTGAAAATACAATGAGAAGCGCAAGCGGAAGTATGGGGAGCATGGCGAATATTAATGGGATATCAGGTTTGGTAGAGGTCTGCGGGACTTCTGTTGTTTCACTATTTTCCGTACTCTGCCTGGCGGCTTCTTTTTTATCGAAATACCTATTGTTGAAGTAAAACAGAGTCATGACTACCAAGGTGGTAGGGATAACCAATGGGAGTTGGTGGGTAATGAAATAAGCTACGTTGGTCTGGTCGATAAGTTCGGCGGCAAGGGCTGTGTTTGCCGAGCCGGGGCCCTGGTCGAACAGCGTTGCGGCGGCAATGACGGATAATGCGGTGAGGCGGCTTACTCCCAATCCGATGAGGACGGGGTAAACGGAGGCGACAAGCAAGAGTCCTAATCCGGCTGCCGAGGGGGTAGTGATAAAGAGCAACTGGCCGATGGGAATGGTGACAGTAGCTGCCAGGTAGGGATAACGGCGAAAGAAACCCAACGGTTTCATGGAGATGTGCACCAGGGCATTGGTGGCTTTAATGTGATTCATAAAGGCTACATAGCCGCCGATGGTCATAATCATCAGTCCTGCGCGAGACAGGTTGCTGATGAATGTTTCTTCCACTATCTTCACCAAATCGAAAACAACGCTGCCGGTAGGCTTGTCCGGAATAACAGGTTGGACGTTGAGCACGAGGGCAAATGTCAGCATGATGAGCCCGGCCAACATTAATACTCCTTGCGGATTGAGCTTCCAGTAGAGGTAAATAGCAGTGAAAGTAGTCACTACAATACAGAGTAGGAAGGCTATAACTGGCATATCTTGTAGGGTTCTAAGTTTATAAATAGAGCTGGATTAAACACACACGATGAAACGGCTGCGACGGATTTTTACTTTGGAAGTTATTATCAGTTTTATGTATATCAGTATCAGTCCGTTTACATCCGTTTCATACATGTGAAGTTCTTTTATAGATACCCCGGATTATTTTCCAGTTGGCGACCTGTATTGGAATCAATGAACTCTTGCGGAATCGGGAACAACACAGGCGTATCATACGAATTCATGCCTCGTGCATCGCGTCCTGCAATCTCATTCAATTGTCGCATACGACGTTTGAAGTAATTGTTCACATCACGTTCATCTCCACCTTTCTCCTGACTTACGCGAATCAGGGTGTGGCGGCGTTCTTCTTCGGAAAGAAGTTCACGGCTACGTTCGTCCAGAATGAAATCTACGCCTCCTGCGGTGAGTTCGGCTTCTGTGATACTGACTGCATTGGAACGGTTGCGTACCTTGTTAATCCATTTGATGGCTTCACCTGCCTGGTTGTTTTTCAGCAAAGCTTCTGCATAGAGCAGGTACGTGTCGGCGAGGCGGAGATAAACAATATCCTGATAACATCCATCCTTGTCACCATTTGCCAGTAACGGTGCCACGTAATCCCATTTGCGGGTAGTGGGCCAGTTATACTTCTTGATGGTTGTCTTATTATCATCCAGCATAGCGGCGGTTACAGTGGTGTCTACCACCATCTTACCGTTGTTAAGGAATTCCGTAATCTTGCCGTCGGAACCCTTCTCGTTAATAGTCCATACCACTGCATAATCGGATATACGGTCGTCCTGAGTTCCCTGATCCTTGTAGTTGTAGAGACGGAAAGCGCCTCTTGAAGGCACGCAACGTCCGGCACCTTTACCACCGTTGTTTATCCAGAACACCTGAGGCCAAGTGGCTGCACCGCTTGTATAGTCGGGATCGTACTTATTGCTCTTGTTGATGACACCGTCGTTGGAGTAATAGTTCTTATACGTACTCTTCATGTAAACTTCGGCTGTACCGAAAGCACTGTTTTCCGGTTCCGTGTTGACAAAAGCGTATAAAACCTCTGTGTTTCCGTCCGCATACATCGGTGTGCGGAATACGTCGATGAACGGACAGCCGGGATTGGCGGAGTTCTTGCCGAAACGGTTGGTTATCAAACTGTATTCGGAACCTTCTGCCAGTGGCTTCAAAACTTCGACTGCCTTGGAAGGCTGGTCCATTGCCAGGTACAGTTCGCCCAGATAGTGGCGTGCCATGGCTCCTGAAATCTTACTGTTGTTTTCTTCACGCAACGGTAAATTGTTCATGGCGAAAGCAAAGTCCTGCTCCATGACTTCACGGATGGATTCTACGGAGTTGCGCTCCCAGTCGTTACGGTAGTTCATACCCGTAATTTCTTCGGTAGACAAAGGTACGGCACCGAATGAATACGTCAGATGGCGGTAAGCCCATGCGCGGAAGAAGCGAGCCTGTGCGATGATCTTATTCTTGTGGGCGGTAGCTTCGGTTTCGGTTCCTTTCCAGTCGATACCACTGCCTTCGGCGCGTGAAATCACCATGTTTGCCGTGTTGATGATGCGGTAACACCATTGGAAGATGTTCTGGAAGATCTGCAAGTCCGTCTGGTTAATTTGCGACGGATAGTACATGTATTTAAAGTCGCTGTGTGAGTTATTACTCCATGAATTATCCACACCACAACCCCATGCAGAGTGCAGAACGAGCGGCAGACCACCACCGAGCGCATCGGCACGCCGGTATTCGTTACGCATCATTCCGTAGAGGCTGGTTACCATGGATTGGAACCCGCTGTAATCTACTAACAGGTTTTCGGGATAGAGTGAAGCACGCGGATCTTCTTTCAGAAAACTGGATTCATTGCATCCGGTCATGCAGAGCACGAGCAGTGCTATCAGTGTATATTTTAGCTTTTTCATACTGTTTCTCTTTGTTTTAGTGGTTTATAAATCAAGTTTCAGACCGAATGTGAATGAACGTACCTGCGGAGTGGACTGTTGGTCGCTGATAAATTCCGGGTCGAGGCCGGTCCAGCTTGTCCAGGTTGCCAGGTTCTTGATGTTCATATATACTTCGAGGCGGTTCAGGGAAATCTTCTTTAACCAACGCTGAGGAACACGGTAGGCCAGTGTGACATCCTGCACGCGGAGGAAGTCGGTCTTTTCATAGAAACCTGCGCTCATCGGGTTTACAGAAGTATCCAGTGAGTTTTTCGGGTACTTGTTGGTAGGGTTCTCCGGTGTCCAGAAGTCTACCATGAGGCGGTTCTGGCGATAGGAGTTATGAGATACGTCGTAAAGCCAGTTATTGGCGGTCTGTCCCAGTTGGGCATTGAGGAATACGCTCAGACTGACATTCTTGTAGCGGAAAGTATTCGTCATACCCATTGTTACTTTAGGGATTGCCGAGCCGATGATTTCTTTGTCTGCCGGGGTGATGTCGTTCACACCGTCCTTGTCATGATACTTCATATATCCGGGGATGGAGTAGCGATAGTTCGGGTCTTGCTGTCCGTTCGGATTAGACGGGTCGGTGATCTGCCAGATACCGATGAAGCGGTAGTCGTAGTTCACGCTGATGGGCTGGCCGATGAACCATCTGGAACCGATGTCATCCATGGGGTTGCCGTTGGCATCGTAGAGACCTACATTCACGATCTTTGTCTTGTAGTGAGACAGGTTGAAGGTAGTGGACCAGTCGAAATCTTTCTTGGCAATGTTGTTGGAGGTAATCTGCAACTCTAAACCGCGATTCTTGGTCTCACCGATATTCTCGGTAATGTTTCCCGTACCGTTGATGGTGGGGATGGAGCGGTTCAGTAACAGGTCGCTTGTCTTCGACCAGTACATGTCGAATGTTCCCTGGATACGTCCGTTCCACAGTTGGAAGTCGATACCGGTATTGATGGATTGTGTAGTTTCCCATCCCAGTGAGGGAGAAGCCAGCTTGGAAGGATAGAAACCGTAGTTGGGAGTATGGTCGTCTTTCAGATAATTGAAGGTGGAAAGGTCGGGCAATGTAGTGTAGGCACCTACCGCTTCGTTGCCGTTTTTACCCCATGACAGGCGGTATTTCAGGTTGTTCACCACTTTTGCTAATGGGCTTGCCTGGAAGAAACGTTCATTGGAAATGTTCCAGCCGATAGCCATGGAGGGGAATACACCGAACTTGGATTGGCTGCCGAATGCGGAGTAGCCATCACGGCGTGCAGTTAGTGTCAACAGGTAACGACTGTCGTATGAATAGTTCAGACGTGCCATCTGAGAGATATGGTTTTGCTTGGTGTAGCTGGAACTGCCGGACATGGTGGCTGCTTTGGAAATCTGGTAATAGTACATCACGTCGTTCGGGAAGTCTTTGCCTTCCATCCCGTTGCCTTCCTTCTCGTAGCTCTGTGCAGAATACAGACCGGTGAAGAAGATGCGGTGCTTGCCGAATTCACGGGTATAAGTGACGATGTTTTCCAGAATCCATTCTTGTGAATGCCAGTCGTCGGTGTTCAGAATACCGTTGGAGCGTGCGCCGTAGTAAGTGTCCATTCCCTGATACTGTTTCCAGCTGCTGTTTTGGTACGTATAGCCGGTATTGAGCTTATAGCTGAGTCCGGGGACGAACGGCAACTTTATTTCTACCACGTTGTTGGTGATGACTTTAGAGCGTATGTCGTTGCTCTTGTTGTTGAGGCTGCTTAAGGGGTTTACAGAGAAAGCTTCGCTGGAATCTTCCCAGGCGGCGGAACGGATGTTGCCTTCTTCGTCATAAGCTTCTGCTAGGGGATTCATGCGGAATGCTCTGGAGAAAGAAGCACTGCTGCCACTTCGGTCATAGCGTCCCAACTGGGTGCTGGTAGAGAATTTAAACCAGGAAGTGAACTCCTGATCGAGGTTGAAACGGATGTTGTAGCGTTTGAATTGGTTGCCTACGGCAGTACCTTTCACATCGGTATAGTTCAGTGAGACAAAATAGTTGGTCTTGTTGACGCCACCACGGAAAGAGATGTTGTGCTGCTGCTTGAAACCGGTGCGGGTTGCCAGGTCCAGCCAGTCGGTATCCATACCTGCTTCGTGCATACGCAATTCTGTGGCGGTCATAGAGCCCATCCACGGTTCGGGATTGCTTTCAGTGGGCGGGGTGGTATTGGCATCTTTCAATGCTTCCGTCTTATACTTCCAGAATTCAGCTCCATTCATGAGGTTGGGGAAGTTGATGGGATTGTCAATGGTGATGTAGGTGTCGTAGGATACGGTCAGTTTGCCTTTTTCACCTCTCTTGGAGCTGATGAGGATGACACCGTTTGAACCGCGGGCACCATAGATGGCAGCCGAAGAAGCATCTTTCAAAACTTCAATGGATTCGATGTCGTTCGGATTGATTTCGGACCAGGGACCATCAAAGGGGATACCGTCCAGAATAACCAGTGGTTTGTTATCTGCCGTGATGGAGTTCTCGCCGCGGATGCGGGTCTTGGTGGAAGAGCCTTCCGCATTGGTTCCGGTCACTGAGATATTCAGGCCCGGTACAGCACCTTGCAAAGATTGGATGATGTTGGTCTGCGGGCGATTCTCCAGTGTTTTGGTATTTACGGAAGCAACTGCACCTGTCATGTCTGACTTGCGCTGTACACCGTATCCCACTACAACCACTTCATCCAGCATTTTTGTGTCTTCCTTCAGAATGATGTTGATAGGTTTGGTTCCGCTGACCTTTACGTCCTGGTTCAGATAGCCGATAAAGGAAATTTCAAGTGTGGCTCCGTTAGGTACATTGGGCAGTGAGAAATCTCCATCTACATTACTGACACTTCCTGTGCCCGTACCTTTCACGATGACGTTGGCTCCGATGATGGGTTCTCCCTTTTCATCTTTTACGTTTCCGGTGACTGTGACTTGCTGTTGGGCAAATGCGTTGATCGAAATGAACATCAACAAAGCGCAGCAGACAAGAATAAGTCTGCAAAGGCGTTTTTCTTTTCTTTTGTTCTTCATGATTAATTTGATAGTTAACATAAGTTCTTGTTTTAAAATCTCTTTGGCAAAGATATATGCAACAAAGGGCTATTCACTTCGTGAGGTAAACCGTCGAAGTAAACTGTTAAAATGGATAAGTGGCTGATTCTTAATGGCCTGTTTGAAGAATGGAAAGCTTGGAAGTAAACTTCCCGATAGCAGACGGGAGTGTGAAGTAAGGGCTATGCTTTGTATTTTCCGAGCTTTTTGATGGCGTTCATGAAGTCTTCTTTCGGAATAACGGATTTATTCCGGGTACGAAGGCGGTTATTGTAGACGGTTTGTGCGGAGCAATGAAGGAAGTCGGCTATTTTCACGCTGTCCGTAATACCCAGCCTTATTAATGCGTGTATACGCAGTTCTGTATTCAGCAGTTCACCATCTTTCAGTTCAATCCGTTCTTCGGGTAGAAGTAGCGCATTGAAGTCTTCCACGAAATTGGGGTAGAGGTGAAGAAAGATTGTATCGAAATGCTGATAGAATTCTTTCAGTTCGTTGGAGGCCATCGTTGAAGGATCAGTCATGGCCTTGACGTCTTCTATCTGCCCCACTCTGAGTTTCCGGTTGATGTTTTTGCGGAACTCTTCCAGCTTGCTGATGTAGGTGGAACAGATATTGAATACATAACCTATATACTCTTCCTTTACATAATTGGATTCCCGCAATTGGGAATTTACCTCTTTTAATTGGGTATTCAGTTCTTTTAGTTGGTCATTAGCCTCTTCCAGACTTTGATGGGCGATGGAGAGGGCATCCATATTGACAGAGAGTTTCTGATTGGTATTGTCCAATCTCGTATTAGCTTCCTTCAGCCTGCGCATTTGCTTACGGATGAACAGGAATGCACCGATAAGTACAAGAAAAAGTAAACTGACGGTGATGAGAGAAGCTTGAAGTCGCTTTTGCTGTATGTTGTCCCGTTCCTGGTAGGCTTTGTAGATTTGATTTTGCAAATGAGACATTCTGACTATCCGTACCCGGTTATGAAAAAGCATGGCTTTTTGTGAACAGTAGACAATATAGTTATATGCACGGTCTATCTTCCCGTGTTTAAACAGATATTCGGCTATTTCCTGCAATGAACCTATGTCTCCGTTGACACACCGGATGTCTGCCATAGCGGAAAGAATCAGATTTTCCAGATACTTGCTTTCATTTTTCTCGCTCCGGTAGATGGCAGACAGATTGTATGTGGCAATGGAGTATTTTCGGCTGTCGTTGGGCAATATCTTTTTGTTATGTTCCAATGCTTGCTTGACAGGGGCTACCTTGGGAGTACCCAAGTAGAGCCATGTCCGGGTATTCCAGTAGCGTAATTCATCGGGGGTAGCTGTGTTGAGTATTGAATCCCGATAAGTCTTTTGAAGCTCATTGTAATGCTCCGATAAATGAGAATTCTCACCGGAGTAGTCCCTTAGGCGGGAATAAAGTGTACACAAACGGCCAAAATATTCAGAACGTAGATTTTGTGGCAATTCTTCCGAACGTATATCGCTCACAGCATTCAGTGCTTCAGTAAGAAGTCCGCAGGATGTAAGGACAAAAGACTGTTCGAGCAGAGATACCACTTCCCAGGTCCGGTTGCTGGTCTGCTGTGCCAACTGTACGTTTTTGTTAATGTAATGTAAAGCTGAATCTGCGTCATATACCCGGTACTCTAAATAAATCATTCGATTCATGGCATAGAGTTCCTTTACATCTTTTACCTGGCTATGCTGCTTTTTCAGCTGCATGATGCGTTCCTCTTTTACTTTCACAAAGACATCCTGATGTATTAACAGGCTATCCAGGGAGTAAAGAAGTTTTTTGTTTTCTTCAAAGCTGCGTTCGAAACTGTCGGCAGTTGCCAATGCTGGAAAAAGGAAACAAAATACAAGTATGGAGAGGACGCTTCTCATTGGGCGTTATAGTCCTAGTACATTCGGTTGTCTTTCGCTAGACTGGTTGCCATATTGTCCGTTGAAGGTTTGAACTTCTTTCGGATTTAGTTCCAATGCTATCTTTGTGTCCTCAACCGAACCATCCTTGTCGCCATTCAACAACTTGGCACGTCCGCGTTCGTGGTAGGCTTGCGCAAAATTAGGGTTCAGTTCAATAGCTTCATCAAAGAGGGCGATAGCTTCCGGAAGTTTCTTTTGCTCAATATAGAGTTGTCCCAGATAGAGGAAACCTTGCTCATTGAAGGGATTCAGTTCAGTCACGTGACAATAATCGGCTTCTGCCGCTCCAGCGTCACCAGTGGCTTCTTTTATTTTTCCGCGTAGCAAGAGGGCGCTTTCGTCATCTGCATCTTGTGCCAATATAGCGTCAATGTCCTCCATGGCTTCATTATACTGCTTCATCTTGGTTAATGCTTCGGCACGTAGGAGGCGTGCTTCGGTGAAATCATCTTTCAGAACGATGGCTTTGGTGAGGTGGGCGATGCTCATAAGGCCATCATCCATTCCTTGCTTGGCCCTTCCCAGAAGGTAGTGCGCCATGGCGTTGCCTTCTTCTATTTCAATGGCTTTCTGTGCGGCTTTGGCCATGGCCTGATAATCTTCTTGCAGGTAGCATACATTGGCAAGGGTGAGGAAGGTGGAAGTATGTTCCGGTTCCAGTTTCGCCATACGTTCCAAAAGCTCATGTGCTTCACTGAGGGCATTTGTCTGGATGTAAACCTGGCTCAGATAGCTCATGGTTTCAAAGTCATCCTGGATGGCCAAGGCTTCGGTGAAACATTTGATGGCGTAGTCCGGACGTCCCATGCGCTGTGCACGCATGCCGTCATACTTGAATATTTCAAAGTTCTTTTGCTCGTTTTTCTGTTTTTCAGTTTCCGGCTTGTCTTGTTTGCCGGAGAAGAAAGATTTAAAGAATCCCATAATTATGTATGTCTTTGATATTTTGTTTCTATTCTTTTGCAAACTTACATAAAAATCTTGTTTTCATACCAAGAACTCCGCCGAAAAAGAGAAAAACCTCTCTTAATATGATGGCGGTATCATTTAAAATTTGTTCTTTTGCGCCACATTTATTAAAATAAAAATAATCATCTTCTAAAAAACACAAGAATGAAAAAGACTCTTATGAAGTGGGCCCTCCTTCTCGTATGCATAGCTGTGACAATGCCTGCAATGGCTCAATTTAATGCGAAAGCACTGAAAGGTGCCGTGAAAGCCGTGAAAGCGGTGACTTTGACAGATGCCCAGATGACGGAGTATGTGAAAGAATACATTGACTGGATGGATACTCACAATCAGGTGTGTGCGGACGACAATGAGTACACTATCCGCTTGAAAAAGCTGACTGACGGCCTGACGGATGTGGAAGGAATTCCCTTGAATTTTAAGGTTTACTATGTGATAGACGTCAATGCCTTTGCGTGTGCAGATGGTAGTGTACGTATCTTTTCTTCTTTGATGGACATTATGAGTGACGACGAATTGCTCGGTGTTATCGGTCATGAAGTAGGTCATGTGGCACACAAGGACTCTAAGAATGGCTTCCGCACAGCATTGCTGACTTCTGCCCTGAAAGACGGTGTTTCTTCACAAGGTGGTACGGCGGCTAAACTGACAGATTCTCAGTTGGGCGACCTGGGCGAGGCTTTGGTGAATTCCACTTACTCACAGAAGCAGGAACGTAGTGCTGATGATTATGGCTATGAATTCCTGAAAAATCATGGCAAGAACCCTTGGGCAATGGCTTTGTCTTTCCAAAAGTTGAAGAAATTGCAGGAAGAAGCCGGCGCACAGAAGAGCAGTAAACTGAACCAGTTGTTCTCTACCCACCCGGATTTGGATGCCCGTATCAAACGTATGGAAGAACGTGCAACCAGCGAGGGTATCGAGAAACCGGCAACGGAATAATATTAGAAATTTTATATAAGTGTTGGGAATAGTCTTCTATTCTCTACCTGCAAGGAGTTAAGAGTTTGTCAACAAGGAGTTGATTCCCTGTCGACAAACTCTTAACTTTTTGTAGACAGGATATTGATATCCTGCAATCTATTTTGTATTTTTAATAGATGTATGTGTGTGAGATAATTTTTATCTTTGGTCTGCAAAATACATCTAAACAAAGTTATATCTGAATGGAAACACTTGCTTCCTTCTTTTCTGAAGTCAGCACATGGTTATGGGGTTGGCCTATGATCATTATGTTGCTTGGCACACACTTATTTCTCACAATTTTTGGAAAAATACCTGTTGTCGGAACTCTTATTCTGGCTGTGGGCATTGTGACTTTCGCCTTTTCCACTATTTTAGGTTGGAGCTACTATGCCGAGAAAGCTGTGGAATATTTGGGAGGGAAGCGCCTGATAAAATATTACCGTGTACTTTGGGTACTGGCTATTTATCTGGGTTCCGTGATGAATCTCTCTTTGGTTTGGAACCTGGCAGATGGCATGAATGCACTGATGGCTATTCTCAATCTGTTGTCTTTAGTTCTCCTTTCGGGAGTGGCGGCGCGTGAAACACGGAAATACCTGTGGAATAATAAGCTTGACATGTACGGTGATTGATTATTTCTTCATTTGAAGCATTCCATTTATAGAGGTGATCCGGCCTTCATCCAATAGTTGGTGTACGGCTTCGGTCAGAAGTTCTTTATCTACCAATAGTTGTTCGGCAAGGCCTGCCGGAGTGACTGATGCTTCCGCAAGAAGTTGAAGCACTTTATCACGTAACTCTTCCATTGAAATTTCCTGTGGTACTTCTTCGGCACGGTGGCTGAGGCAGACATCGCATATTCCACAGTTATGTTCATTCTTCTCTCCGAAATAGCGTAGAAGCATACGGCTGCGGCAAACGGTTTCGGTCGTTACATAATCTACCATTGCCTGAATGCGGGCTTCATAGCGTTCCTTGCGCTCCTCGTATACACTGCGGGAGATTTGCAGATGCTGCCTGTCTACACGTTCGCGTGTGTATATGATATAAGGTGTCTTTTTATGTGGAATATAGTCGATGACGCGCATCTTGGATAGACGTATCAGCAAGTCGTACACCCGTTGTCGCGTCAATCCGCTACGTACCGCAAGTGAATTCTCGTTGATAAAGGTGTAATCCGTGAATACTCCGGTGTAAGAGCGCAGAACAATTTGAATAAGTTTGTCCATGTCCTCTCCCAGTTCGCGTAATTTATACAATTCATCACGGCGGACGGTGAAGTAAAGACGGGAGGCATTGTCCTGTTCGTCGGTATATTCCAGATATCCTGCTTGCGTCAGAATCTTCAATGCACTGTCGGCAGGTACAGGGAAGTATTTGAACTTCCGGCAAAAGTCTTCCAGATTGAATTCTCTGACACATCCCAAACCGTCTCCCATTGCCATCTGGTAATAATATTGCAGATGTTCGTACACCTGTTTGATGTAGTCTTTCTCCGGAAAGGTGTCCGGGATACGTTTATGAAGGGTGACTTTGTCCGATTTGGCATAGAGTATTACGGCATACGCTTTGTTGCCGTCACGTCCTGCACGTCCTGCTTCCTGGAAATAAGCTTCGGGAGAGTCCGGCAAATCAAGGTGGATTACGATACGTACATCGGGTTTGTCGATACCCATGCCGAAAGCATTGGTGGCAACCATTACACGGCTTTCTCCTGTCTGCCAGCGATGCTGACGTATATCCTTGGTGGCATCATCCAGACCGGCATGGTAGAAGTCGGCGGTAATCTCTTCGTTAATTAAAAGTTCGGTGATTTCTTTGGTTCGCCGACGATTGCGTACGTAAATAATGGCACTGCCCGGCATACGGCGTAGGATGTGAAGAAGCTCTCCGGTCTTATTCTCTGTTTTGCGGACTATGTAGGCAAGATTCTTCCGTTCAAAACTCATGCGGAAAACATTTTCCTGCCGGAAGCACAGCCGCGTCTGGATGTCCTTCACAACTTCCGGAGTAGCGGTTGCAGTCAGTGCCAGCACAGGGACACCGGGTAGGAGATCACGTATTTCGGCTATCTTCAGATAGGCAGGACGGAAATCATATCCCCATTGTGAAATGCAATGGCTTTCGTCAACGGTTATCATGCTGACGTTCATTTTCCGTAGCTTGGTGCGGAAGATTTCCGTATCCAACCGTTCGGGCGATATATACAGGAATTTATAATTGCCGAAAATACAGTTTTCCAGCGTGACGATAATCTCTTGCCGGGACATTCCGGAGTAGATGGCAAGTGCTTTGATTCCTCTTTTTTTCAGGTTCTGCACTTGGTCTTTCATCAGAGAAATCAGGGGAGTAATAACTATGCAAAGTCCCTCTTTGGCAAGTGCAGGCACCTGGAATGTGATAGACTTTCCGCCGCCCGTAGGCATCAGCCCCAGGGTGTCTCTGCCTTCGCCAATGCTATTGATGATGTCTTCCTGTATGCCCCGGAAGTTATCATATCCCCAGTATTGCTTTAAGACTTCCTTATACATAGAAGTGAAGAGTGAAAAACGAAGAATGAAGAATGAAGAATTAGCTATGCTATTATCCGCATGGTAATTCTTCATTCTTCACTCTTCATTCTTCATTTAATTAGGTTGAATATCTTCTATCTGCAACTGTACCTCGCCCCGTTTATGGGTATTCTCTTCAATGGTGTAGCAGATATCAAACGAACGCTTGGTTTTGATGAAACGTACATGCGAACTTTGTCCGAAGGCAATGCCGTTCATTACATTATTCGATTTGTTGTCTACCAGTTCCAGCTTGATATGCTCCTGATCGCGCCCCACTACTTTACTGGTACCGTAATCATAGACATTATGCGTACAGAATATCGGTTTCGGATTATCCGGACCATAAGGATTGAATTTCTTCAGGTCACTAAAGAATTTCGGAGAAATATCCCTGAAATCTATCTCTGCATCGATATTTATGACCGCACTTGTCTGTTCCGGTAGGATGTTCTGTGAAACGAATTCCTCGAAGCGTTTGGTAAAGGCGGGAACATTCTCCACTTTCATCGAAAGACCGGCTGCATAGGTATGACCACCGAAATTTTCCAGCAGATCACGGCAATATTCAATCGCCTTATACACGTCAAAGCCGGATACGGAACGGGCGGAACCTGTTGCCATATCGTCCGTACGGGTCAGCACTACTGCGGGGCGATAATAAATTTCCGTCAGGCGGGAGGCAACGATACCGATAACACCTTTGTGCCAATCTTCGTTGTATAACACGATAGAACGGCGTTCGGCGAGTCCTTCCAGATCAGCTACAATCTGGTTGGCTTCCTCGGTCATGGTCTTATCGAGATCTTTCCGGGTTTCGTTGTATTGATTGATTTGATTGGCTTTTTCCAAAGCTATGGAGAAATCCTTCTCAGTCAGCAGGTCGACGGCTTCTTTTCCGTTCTGAATACGTCCGGAGGCATTGATGCGCGGGCCTATCTTGAACACGATGTCGCTGACGGTAATATCCTTCTCTGTCAATCCGCATACGTCGATAATCGCTTTCAAACCTACGCTGGGATTACTGTTCAACTGCTTCAATCCGTGGAAAGCAAGTATCCGGTTTTCTCCCATGATGGGAACAATGTCCGAAGCGATACTTACGGCAACCAGGTCGAGCAGTGGAATGAGGTGATGGAACTCGATGCCATTACTGATGGCAAATGCCTGCATGAATTTGAAGCCTACGCCGCAACCGGAAAGGTGCTCGTACGGATACGTATTATCTAAACGCTTGGCGTTCAGGATAGCGGCGGCAGGTGGAAGTACATCGTCGGGCACATGGTGGTCGCAGATGATGAAGTCAATGCCTTTTTCTTTGGCATAGGTTATCTCCTCTACAGCTTTGATGCCGCAATCCAGTACGATAATCAATCCTACACCGGTTTCTGCGGCATAGTCTACCCCTTTGGTAGATACCCCGTAACCTTCGTTGTAGCGGTCGGGGATGTAATAGTCAATGTTCGAATAGAACTGTTGAATAAACTTGTAGACCAGTGCCACTGCTGTAGTGCCGTCTACATCATAATCACCATAAATCAGAATACGCTCTTTCTTTCCCATTGCCTTATTAAGGCGCTCCACGGCCACATCCATGTCTTTCATCAGGAATGGGTCGTGCAAGTCGGGCAACTGCGGGCGGAAAAACTTCTTGGCATCCTGTGCCTTCGTTATTCCCCGCTGCACCAATAATCCGCCAAGAATCGGGCTAATCCCTAATTCTTGGGCCAACTTTTGGCTTGTCTCTGCCTGTTCGGGTGTAATGGGTTGATAATTCCATTTGTGAGTCATTTTATATATTGTTTTTTCCTTTTTTCAGTCTCGTGGTTGGAAGAGGTTTCGTTTCTCTCGGGAAAAGCCTGTATTTTTCCAACAAGGCGTAAAAGTACGAAAAAGTATGGAAACAGAGGAGGATTATGCGGAAAAACTTTGCGCAAAACTTTTTCATGCAAGTATGAAAGTTCTGCATTCGATTTGCATTATCTTTGTTTCCCAAAAAACTTTGAACGTGATATGTTGACATTCATCTCTTGTGCCAAAACGATGACGGCACGCACATCTGTAGGAGTCCCTGAAATAACCGTTCCGTACTTTCAGGCGGAAGCAGTACAGAATGCCTTGGATATGGGGCAATTTTCAGCTGCTGACCTGGAACGTTTGCTACGTATAAATTCCAAGATTGGCGCTGAGAATTATCTGCGCTATCAGGATTTCTTTTCGGAGGCAAATTCTGCGATGCCCGCTATCTGTGCCTATACCGGTGCGGTGTTCAAACGTATAGTACCGAAAGATTTTTCCGAAGATGATTTTCGTTATGCTCAGGAACACATGCGCATCACTTCCTTTCTGTACGGACTGCTTCGTCCGCTGGACGGGATAAAGCCTTATCGTATGGAAGGAGATATACGCCTGCCCGAAAGGGGAGGGATGACTATGTTTGATTACTGGAAACCTTTGCTGACGGATTATTTTATAGCGGATATCAAACGTCAGGGTGGCATACTCGTTAATCTTGCCAGTGGTGAGATGAGAGATCTGTTCGACTGGAAGCGAGTAGAAGAAGAAGTCCGTGTCATTACTCCCGAATTCCAGGTTTGGAAAGGCGGGCAGCTAAAGACGATTGTGATATATGCCAAGATGTGCCGCGGGGAAATGCTACGCTATATTATTAAAAATCGGATTGAAAATCCCGAAGACTTGAGAGCTTTTACGTGGGAGGGCTTTGCATACGATGAAGGGCGCAGTACGGATGAGCACTTGCAATTTACGCTGGTGTGATCAGCGGAGGTGGCTATGATTGCAAAAGCTCCATATATTCTTCGTAGCTGATATATCTTCCTCCCATTGATTTCAGATGGGGAGTTTCGAACTGGCAGTCTATCAGTACGCCGCCATGCTCTCCGAAGAATTGCGCCAAGTGGATGAGGGCTAACTTGGATGCACTGGGAACCAGTGAAAACATACTTTCACCGAAAAAGCAGCGTCCCAAGGTTACTCCATAGAGTCCGCCTACTAACTGTTCTCCTTCCCATATTTCCACGCTGGCGGCAAAGCCCTGTTCATGCAGCAACGTGTAAGCTTCTATCATTTCCGGACCGAGCCAGGCACCTTCCATATCCATCCTCAGTTCTCCGCACTTACGGATGACTTCATCAAAAGCCTGATTGATGGTGACGTCGTATTTCCCCTTGTTCATGAGCGTACGCATGGAGTGTGAGATATGGACTTCGTCGGGGAAAATGACGAAGCGTTCCAGCGGGCACCACCATTGTATCATACCCTCCTGGAAAGCGTACCAGGGGAATATTCCGTTGGAGTAAGCCAGGATGAGGCGGTCGGTCGATAGATCACCGCCCACTGCCAGCAATCCGTCCGGATCGCCGTAGTGCGGATCGGGAAATGTAATTTCGTCAGTTAGTGCAAAGACCATAGTATCACTTTGTTGAGAGTTGTAGGACTAACTGATCTTTGTCTACCTGTATGCAAGTTTTACCGCCGGATTTTAAGGAACCGAATAAGATTTCGCGCATCAGGAGTGGTTTCAGATGCGAAGCTATCACACGGTCCATTTCGCGGGCGCCATATTCGGGCAGGAATCCACGTTGCAATAACCAGTTGCGGGCTTCCGGGCTCAGTTCCATCTCTATCTGGCGTGCAGCAAGCTTGCTGCTCAGTTCCCCAAGCTTCTTGTCGAGGATAAGTGAGGCCATTTCCCGACTAATATCGTGGAAAACGACAGTAGCGGACAGACGGTTGATAAACTCCGGCTTGAAGGTCTTCTTGACCTGTTTCAACATGGCTTCCCCGGCTGTAATCTGACTGCTGAATCCAATAGATGCTTGACGGGCAAATTGTGCACCGGCATTTGAAGTCATGATAAGTACTACGTGTCGGCAGTCGGCTTTTCGTCCTTTGTTATCCGTAAGAACAGCATAGTCCATCACTTGTAGCAGGATGTTGAATACATCGGGATGGGCTTTTTCTATTTCATCAAGCAGCAACACACAGTTGGGAGTTTTGCGGATGGCGTCGGTTAATAAACCACCGTCTTCATAGCCTACATATCCGGCGGGTGAACCGATTAATTTGGCTACGGTATGCTTCTCGGTGTATTCGCTCATATCGAAACGTTGCAGGGAAATACCCAGTTCGGAGGCCAGCACTTTGGCTACTTCGGTTTTACCTACTCCGGTAGGACCGACGAAGAGCAGGCTTGCCAGCGGTTTGTTTTCATCCAGCAGTCCGGCTTTGGACATTTGTACGGCTTCCACCACTTGGCGCACTGCCTCTTCTTGGCCGTAAATTTTGGCACTGATACGTGCATGCAAAGTTTCCAGTGAGGTGGTATCTTCTTCTTTCATGGCGAGTGCATCTACTTTGCAGATACGGGCGAGTACATCGGTTATCAATGTCTTGTCTACAATTTGCTCTCCGGAAGGTATAGGGTGAATTTCGCGGTAAGCTCCTGCTTCATCCACCAGATCGATAGCCTTGTCGGGTAGAAAACGGTCGCTGATATAGCGAACACTCGCTTTGACGGCGTAAGGGATTACATCAGGTTGATAGGTTACTCCATGAAAATCTTCATATTTTTCTTTCAGACCTTCTACGATATGGATGGTTTCCTCAATGCTCGGTTCAAGTATATCTATTTGTTGAAAGCGACGCACCAACCCTTTGCTGCGGGCAAAGTAACGGTTGTATTCCTCATATGTGGTAGAGCCGATGAAACGGATGTCTCCGCTTTCCAGATAAGGTTTCAGCATATTGGATGCGTCCATGGAACCGTCTCCTGTACGTCCGGCACCTATCAGATTGTGTATCTCGTCGATATAGATGATGGCGTGTCCTTCGTTGCGAACACCTTCCATAATAGTTTTCAGGCGTTTTTCAAAGTCACCCCGGTATTGCGTACCTGCCAGTAGAGTGCCTAAATCCAGTTCATAGATACGGCAGTCGAGGAGTCGTTCGGGAACCTCACGTGCTTCGATGCGGGCAGCGAGTCCGTAAGCGAGGGAGGTTTTGCCAACACCCGGTTCGCCTACATGCAACGGATTGTTTTTCTCTTTGCGACAGAGCACCTGGATGGTTCGTTCCAGTTCAGCTTCCCGTCCGATGAGTGGATTATGGTCTTGCAGACAGTCATTCAGACAAGTTACAAAGCTTCGCCAGGGCTCGCTTTTTTCCTGTGGAGAGGTTTGCGGGTCATCTTCTTCCTCCACTTCTTCATATCGGGAGATGAGTTGGCTGATAAATTCGGGTAGATCTTCTTCAAGAGTTTCTTTCAGAATATGGCATGCCCAGGAGTCTTTGAGCTGAAGCATGCTTTGCACTAAATGGGGGACGTTCAATGCTTCAGCACTTGAATAGTCTATCATCAGATAGGCATGTTGTATCAGTTCGTTGAGCTGGGTTGAAACTTCCAGTTCATAATCCATGTCTGCGGGAACGCTTTCCAGTTCTTCCGTGAAATAATTCTCTAAAGAGAAAGCAAGTTCTCGGGGGGCACAGAAACACATATTTAAGGCACTGGTAAAGGGACTCTGTTCCAGAAATGCACTCAGCAAATGCTCAGGTGTGATAAATTCATGGCGATAAGATATCGCTTTTTTTTGTGCATAGGTGAATGCGCTGTTCACATGCACTGTATTTTGTATATCCATAATCTTCTCCTAATTCTTATTCTTCTTCCGGCGCAACGGTGAGCCGGAGTGGAAAATTTTCTTCGCGTGCCATACGGGTGGCTTTTTGTACCTTCGATTGTGCAATGTCGTATGTATAGATGCCCACCACTGCCGATTGACTCTTATGCACCTGTAACATCAGCGTTTCCGCTTCTGCTGCCGATTTAAAGAATACGGTAGTAAGTATCTTGACGACAAACTCCATTGTGGTGAAGTCATCGTTATAGATGATCACCTTGAAATGCTGCGGCTCGCGCAGGTCTGTACGTTCCTTTTCTTTGAAAGATGATTGCTGCTGTTCCATAATGGGGGCAAATTTATGAAAAAAGAGGCAGATTTATTCTGCATAAGGCAATAAAGCTGTTTCAATAATATATCGGTATTGCCCTTCATGCGAGACTTGCTGTTAGTCCGGAGTGGTTATTTGTTAAATATCACTTGAAAAGAATGTGATTTTGCAAGATATACTCTATTTTTACGAGCCGGTTAAATCAATATTAGGCATACGGGTAAAATTAGGATTAATAATAAAAAGATGATAAAACAGCAGACAGAATATTTGCATGAAGCGGTTACGGTAAAGTCATACATTGATTTCTCAGGAGAAGACTATCAAGAGCTGACTCTTACAGAATGGCAAGACGGAAAAGTTTCCTCCATTGATCAATTTTGGGCAGTCAACAATAAACAGGATTTTGATATTGATTCTCTTCCGGTATTTCTTATTCCTAAAACATTATCTCAAGGAATATCCGGTTTGGAGATTGAGAAGAATTTTCCATTCGGTATTTTATATGTGCCCGCCGTGCTATCTAAGAGTGGAGAATTGACACCACCTCAAAACAGACAGAAAGCTCCCTGGATTCCGAGAGATGTTTTATTTCCGTTTAACTTGCAGAAAACGGCTATCGGCAAAAGGGAAAAATATCCGAAAGAATATTTCAAAGAAAAAGATTATGAGTCATGGGCAAGCTATAGTACCGCGATTAAGACTTTCTATGAGCAGGTACTTGGTGTCGCTTGGGATACTTTGACATTGAGTAACCATGTACCAGGTGAAAATGTGCCATTGGAAGTAGGCAACGTCACTTATATGATCCTTGACCAAACTGTAGAGGCTAAAAAAGCTATTTGTAATCTCTATGAAAAATTAGAGAAGGAAGACATACCGGCCTTACCTTTATATCAGAAGTTGATTTTGGGAGAGTCTCGTTCCGAGGAAACTCCTTGCCCGGTTACTTCGATTGCTTGCATGAAAGAACATATGGGGCAGATGGGAGGGGCATATCCGTTGTCGGTATCCCAACGTGAGTCTATAAATCATTTTCACGCATTATCAGAAGGAGAGGTGTTGTCCGTTTCAGGTCCTCCGGGAACGGGGAAAACAACTTTGCTTCAAAGTATCGTGGCTGATATGTTCGTTTCGCGTGCTTTGAGTAAACTTCTGCCACCTGTCATTGTTGCCACTTCTACCAATAATCAGGCGGTGACAAATGTGATTGATTCTTTTGGCAAGATTCCGGTGATAGGTATTGAGGAAATGTTGGAAAAGCGCTGGGTGACAAAAGCTGACAGTTTTGCTGCTTATTTTCCATCAAATTATGCTTTGCAGAAAGTTCAGCGAAAGGGGTATTTGTGTACCGACATGTTGGGAGGCGGTTCTGTCGAAGAAATTGAAAGTGAAGAGAACCGGGAAGCTGCTTTAAAACTCTTTTTGCAAAATTCTTCTTCTTATTTTCGGCAATCCTTTACGGAAAAAGATATTAAGCGGGTTATTTCCTTAATCCATGAGAGGCTGGTGCGGTTTGCAGAGGTAAAGAACACTGTATTGGAGGCTTTGCGGAAAATTCAGCGTATGACAGGGGGCGTGCCTTATCTTTCATATCAAAAAGAATTGGAGCAGCAGATAAAAGTCTGTCAGGTAGAGGTGAAAAAATGGAACTCGGAGTTGGCTATTCATAGGGAAAAGGTGAAACTTTGCGAACAACGTTTCTTTGAATGGCAACAATATTATGCTTCTATACCGTGGTATATCCGCTTCTTTTCTCATTTTGTCCGTATCTTTAAAACGGAAGTTGAGAATAGGTTGCGTATATATATGACTTTGGATGAAATAGAATTTTGGAGGGGAAAAGTTGTGAATTTGAGAGATGTTCAGCAATACTATTTGCAAGAGAAAGAACATATTTCTGCAATTTGCCTACAACTGGAAAAGAATGTAAAAGCTGCTTCTGATAAAGAACAGGAGTATCGGCAGAAGAAGGAACAACTGGAGCATAAAGTAAAAATATTAGTTGACTTCTTTGATACATTGAAAGACAGTCTTGCAATAGATATATTCTATACTCCTCCTCAAGAAAATAAGGAGGAGTGGCAGAAAATATTTGCCCGCAAGAAAAAATATGTGGAGGAGGCTGATGTGCAAGGTATCAATGAACTGTTGGATACAACGGTCCGTTATCTTTCGTTTTGGTTGGCGGTACACTATTATGAAGCTGAATGGCTTTTGGACAAATGTAAGCTAACTGAAAGACAACAAGTTTGTTCTTATCGGGATGTGCAAGAAAAACGCTTTAGGCGAATGGCAATGCTTACTCCATGTATGGTAATGACTTTTTTCAAATTACCCTCTATGTTCACTACCCAGCGTTCGAATGAAGAACCGGCTTCTTACTTATTTAACTATATAGATTTGCTGATTGTTGATGAGGCGGGGCAAGTATCTCCTGAAGTGGCATTGCCTGCATTTGCTTTGGCTAAGAAGGCGTTGGTGGTGGGAGATGAAGAACAGATACCACCGGTTTGGGAAGTAAAGGTGGATATGGATGTGACCTTGGCATGCGAAAAGGGAATAATTCAGAATAATCAGGAATATGCGCTTTTGCAGAAAAGTGGATTGAATTGTGCGGAGTCCAGTATAATGAGATTAGCTGCACAGGCGTGTCGTTTTCAGAAAGACGGGTATAGGGGAATGTTCCTGTGTGAACATCGCAGGTGTTACGATGAAATAATAGATTTCTGCAATAAATTGGTTTATAAAGGACGTCTGAAGCCATATCGGGGATGTTTATTAGAAGATAAGAAGAACCATTTGAAATCCGTATTTCCTGCGATGGGGCATTATTCGATAGAAGTGCCTGCATCGGAAAAACGGGGGAGTAGCCGGTATAATAGTGTGGAGGCGGAACAGATTGTCCGATGGATTAATTTACATACAGCTATGTTGTTGGAAGCATATCCTGATGATGGAAGAATAGAAAAAATCATAGGTATCATTACACCTTTTAAAGCACAGGTAGCGACTATCAAGCATGTTCTGCCTGATCATCTGAAGAAAATTCGTGTAGGAACTATTCATACTTTTCAGGGTGCGGAGTGTCGTGTTATTATTCTTTCTACTGTATATGGCGGAAACGACGGGTGTTACTTTATTGAAAACAATAAAAGTCTGATGAATGTAGCTGTTTCCCGTGCCAAAGACTTTTTCTTTGTATTCGGTAGCCGGAAGTGCTTGTCCACCAATGGAACCAGCGGGTTGTTGAGGAAGATGACGGAAATTGAATTTGTCGGATAAGATATCAGTGGCTTCAGGATGGCTACACCCTTTACCCCTTATGGCTACACCCTTTCAGTCAAAGGGCTACACCATCCGGGCGAAAGGGTGTAGCCCTGGCTGGACTGAAAATTAGGCTTGATTATCAGCTATTTCCGCAACGCTCTTTTCTGAGTGCCGCGATGATGTATTTTCCTTTTGCCAGTACGACGCTCCACTTTGTGCAGCCGATAACTTTGAATACGTATCCTCCCAGTCTTCCGTAATCCGATAGCTTGAGTATGGCTTTAATCTCATTGCGTTCCACAATGTGCAGTTGTTGCAATTCCAGCATCAATCCCTCCAGGTTATGTGTTTTCTTGTTGTAAGCATATCCCGGAATCTCAAAAGAGGAATCCTCCGTCCTCTCTCCTCCATCCTCCCCTTGGGGAGTTAGAGGGGTAGTTTCTTTTCTTTGCTTTTCTTTACTTTGTTCGGAATTGCATGCATTTTGAGGTGGAAACAATACATCCTGTACCTCATTTTCTGCTTTCCCGCTTTTGAGGACCTGGGTTTCCACAAGGAAATAGGGTAGGGAATTTAAGTCCCTTTTTCTGCGTTTGGTGGCTTCCATCCATACTTTCTGGATGCGTTCGGAGGTTAATACTTGATGTTCTTCATATATGTTTCGGTCGAATATTTCCTTCTCTATCAGAAGCTCTATGATTTGCTGCATTTCCTCATCCGACAGTTCATTTCCCAATTTGTGGGCAAAGAGCATGCACTGCTCTTTGTTCCACACCATGTAATACCCTTCTTCCTTGTATATTTTTCCCAGCAGCTTAATGAATGCCGCTACTGCTTTCAGTCCGAACCGTGCTTCTAACAGTTCTGTAGCCACTCCTTCGAGCAGACTTATAGCTATGGGGAAATATAATACTCCTGTACAATTCATTGCCATTTCTTTTAGTGTTTATTGATTCGTAATTTAAGTATCAGCAAACGGGACGCCATTCCAACAGGTTTTCCAATTGGAAACTTCTCCATGCTTGTTTCTCTACATCCCAATAGACTACGGTGCTTTCCACTCGCTGCATTTCATAAGGTCGGTGGAAGAAACTTTCATAGGGAATGAGCGTTGCTTTTGCCAATTGGAAGGTGGCGTCTTGTTTGTGAAAGGCGATCAGTGCGTTGCCGTACTGCATGTGGCTGATAGCTCCTGATAATCTTCGTGCCAGGTATTCTGCGCATTTTTCGGAGTACTCTTTCTCAAACATGAACCGTTTTTTCCATTTTTCTACCAATGCCTCGTTGAGTGAGGCAGGGCTTTGATTTTCGTGTTGTTTCATCTTACGATAAATTTTAAATTGATACTATGGTTAATTGCGTCTTCACGGTCATTTCAGTGCATAAAAGAAGATGCCACTTCGCAGAAGAGGAAGCGGCATCTTGCTTTATTGACGTCTGACTTGGTCTTGATAACGTGGGGGCAAAAGTAAGTCTTGTAGTTTTAACGGGACACCATTAATTCCTACCCTTCTGATTGTGCGGATTTGTATTGTGTTTCGTATTGTGCCTGACTTTCTCAAATTCTCTCCATATTTTCTCTGCCATTTTTCTTAAAGTGCTATCTGCCATAGGGGTTCCCTTTTTGGTTAGGAAGATTCCAAGGCCTGTTATATATCTGATGAATGGTGCCAATTCCAGCGTTTCCGGACTTGTCTTTTTTCCATCTCCGATGCAAAAGTCACCTTCCAAATATCCTTCCAGGAATAATTTCATATAGATTTCATGGTTACTGTTAATACCATTAACATCTTCTCCCTTGGGTCTCCCTCTATGTTTGTCATTATTCTCTTGTTCAGGGTATTGATTGTTCTGACTGTTTTTATTTTCTAACTCTTTGCCTCCATTTTGAAGGTCTTTTTTTTTGAATTACTCATCTTTTTTGCATTTTAAATTAATGATAGTGAAATTGTTTAAAAATGCGCAAAGATAATAGGTTCATGAAAGAGTGTGGCTGATAGGGGAGGAAATAATGAAATGGATTGCTTTCTTTTTGATTATAATTGGTTGAATATTAGTGGTGTATGCTGTAGATGTAAGGGTGTGCAAAAAACGTTCGTTTAATGGGCACAAAGATAAACGGTATTTTTTGAATGTACAAGATGTTTAATAAAAATATTTTTCAAATAATGACTTTTTGTAGCTACATACCTGATAATCAGTCCTGTATTTTTGTTAATGAATCTATTTAATATCTTTTCAATTTTATGCTTTTGAATTATTCCTTTTTTCTCAAATCCTTACGCCCATTAAACGAACGATTAAAAAACATTTCTGTGGATTTAATATATTCGTTTATAGTGAATTAAGTTGAATTTTCTATTTGTTACGGTTTGAAAGAGAATATGTCTCGCTCAAACCGCGAAGCGTACCCGAAACTTTATTAAAACTCTTGCTTTTACTTTTTTAAATGGTTGAAAATCAGACATATTGGTTTGCTGCCCGCACTCGTGATAAGCAAGAATTTGCAATCCGAAAATCTTTAGATAAGCTTAAGACTGAAGAGAATCTGGATATTGATTATTATCTTCCTACTCGAATTGTGATTTCCCAACTGAAGTATCGGCGTAAACGTAGTGAGGTTCCTGTTATTCGGAATTTGATCTTCATCCGTGCTACTAAACAAACCGCCTGTGACATATCTAATGTTTATAGTGTCCAACTATACTATATGAAGGATCTCTTCACCCGTTCCATGCTGATTGTCCCTAACAAGCAAATGGAAGACTTCATGTTCGTCATGGATCTGAACCCCGATGGAGTCAGTTTTGATAACGAGCCTCTCACAATGGGAAACAAAGTGAAAGTCGTTAAGGGAGATTTCAGTGGCATTGAAGGTGAGGTCTCTACAGTAGCTAATAAAACTTATGTTGTAATCCGCATCACAGGTGTTTTGGTTGCGAGCATCAAAGTCCCCAAATCCTATCTTAAGATAATAGAATAATGCTATCTCCGTTCTCCTCCCGAGAGGAGGAGTGCCTCAATGGGGGGAGGTGGTAGGTTAATCATATTTTAATCATACATTCAATGAATTCTTTACTTTCACGTGCTGTTGAACTTCAACATGCCGCCCATACCTTAATGTATCTCGGCATGGATGGTGAGCCCCTTTACTCAGATGATTTCTGTCGGCAGAATAAAGATGTTCTCTTAAAATGCGATTCTCTTTTTGCGGCAAAGAGTTCCGATGTCGAAGAGGAAGCCAACCTGTGTCTGGCCCTTTTAATGGGCTACAACGCTACTATTTACGATTATGGAGATAAAGCGCAAAAGAAGCAATCTGTTTTAGATCGTACTTATGATGTCTTGGAACAACTTCCGGCTTCTTTACTTAAAGTTCGCCTACTGGCTTATTGTTATGGTGAGATTTATGAAGAGAATATGCTTCAAGAGGCTCGTGCTATGATGGATCAGTGGGACAAGGAAACTTTGACTTCCGAGCAAATGGAAATTATGGAGGAATTGAAGAATATTGAAGAAAATCAATATCCTTTTGAAATACTAGATTGATAAAGAGGCTAATCATTTCTAATTCTTAGTAATTTTGAATATACTGTTTATTCTCCTAACTTTCTCGATATCCGCTTTTATTGCCTGGATGTTAATTCCGCGTATCTTGCTAATATCCATGCGAAAGAAGCTGTTTGATATACCGGATGATCGTAAAATACATAAGAAAGCTATTCCTCGTTTAGGGGGAGTGTCTTTTTTTCCTACTGTACTTTTCACTTTCTGCCTGGTTTATACTTTCCGCCTATTGTTGGGTTGTGAACTTCCTTCTCTGTATACTTCTTTTCTGCTGCCGGAGATGCTTCTTTTTGCCTGTGGAATGACTTTGCTCTATCTGACGGGGATTGCGGATGATTTGGTGGGTGTTCGTTATCGTCAGAAGTTTGTGATTCAGATATTTTGTGCTTGTCTGTTCCCGTTGTCCGGTCTCTGGATTAATAATTTGTACGGTTTGTTCGGAATCCATGAACTTGCTCCTTATATCGGTATGCCTTTCACCGTTTTCACCGTTGTATTTATAACGAATGCAATCAATTTAATCGATGGTATTGATGGTTTAGCATCCGGATTGAGCAGTGTAGCCCTCCTTATTTTTACTTTTTTATTTATTGAGAAAGGTCTTTGGAGTTATGCTATGCTGTCAGCCGCAACTTTTGGTGTTCTTGTGCCATTCTTTTATTATAATGTTTTTGGTAGTGCAGAGCGTGCGCGGAAAATATTTATGGGAGATACAGGAAGTTTGACATTGGGGTATACTTTGAGTTTTCTTGCGATTAAGTATAGTCAGGTGAATCCGGATGTGATGGCCTATACGGAAGGTGCATTCGTGATTGCTTTCAGTACTTTAATTATTCCCTCATTTGATGTAATCCGGGTGATATTGGTTAGAGTGCGTAATGGTGAAAGTCCATTTGAGCCGGATAAGAATCATATTCATCATAAATTGTTGGCAATTGGATTGAGTCCACGAAAAGCGATGATTAGTTTATTAGGGATGTCGTGTGCTTTCAGTGCAGCAAATATACTGCTGATGCCGTATGTGAATAATACGATCATGCTATTGGCGGATATAGTAGTATGGATAGGGTTGAATTTGTGGTGGGATAAATTGCGTGATACGCTTGCTAAAAGTGATTGCGGGGTATAAAATATACAGAAATAATCTTCTTGTCTCAGTAAGTAGACGCTAAATGTGGATGAGCATATAGTGGAAGAATAAAATATGGATGTTGGAGTTTGCATTTGATTTTTTTATATCTTTGCAAAAAGAGAATCTGTAATGACGAAGCAAAAAGAAGACATATTATATGCGATTAAGAATGTCATAGCACAAGTTATGCCAACTGGTGCAAAAGTGATACTTTTTGGTTCTCAGGCTCGTGGAGATGCCCGGGAAGATTCAGATTGGGATCTTTTGATTCTTCTTGACAAAGAAAAATTGGAAGAGGTGGATCATGACAAGTATGCTTATCCATTATTTGAATTAGGCTGGGAAATTGATGTGCAGATTCATCCGATTATGTACACTTTGAAAGATTGGCTGAAACGGAATTTTTCTCTTTTATATAAAAATGTGGAACAAGACGGGGTTGTGCTATGCTGAGTATTGATGAAAAAAAGGCGATTATAAATTATCGGATACAGAAATCTTATGATAATTTGAATGAGGCAAAAGAAGTAGCGAAACTGTGCTTCTGGAATTTGGTAGGCAATCGTCTTTATTATTCGGCATTTCACATGGCTTCTGCATTGTTGTTGGATAAAGGTCTTACTTCTCGTTCCCATAGTGGTACTATTCATTTGATAGGTGCTCAATTTGTAGCAAAAGGTCTTTTAGATAAAAGTTATGGACGCTTGCTGTCCCGTTTGTTTGAGTTACGGCAGTCTGGTGATTATGATGATCTATATGATGCTACGGAAGATGAAGTTGCACCTTATATTGACAAGACATTGCAGTTTGTTCAAGATATGGAAAAACTAATATCATTTAAGGATGAATAGTTAGTAGTTATTTTCTTTGGTTGGAAGTTGTGATTTCAACCAATTTTTATCAATGAAATAATAAATTATTTTCTCCCCTATCGTTTGCCTGACACCTCTCAGAATGTGACCGGTTGAAGCTGTTCAGCAAGTGGAACTAGTAGCAGGGGACTTCTTTCGCTCTTGGCAAACCAGTCATACTTTTTGAGGGTCATATCTTTTGGAATCAGCTGAAGAAAAAACGGTATCAATCCTGAAGATTATATGAAAGACAACGAGACTATCCCTTATCCCCAATAAATAAGCAATATTATAAAAATGGGCTTATGGTTCAGTCTATGCTCAAAATAAGTATGATGAGAACTCGGAGGGGACTTATCGAAAATTTAGCGGGCTATGAATACCGTTTTTTAATCAATATGGAAATTATAAAAACATCTATCGAAGGGGTTGTAATCATTGGACCTCGTCTTTTTAAAGATGGTCGCGGCTACTTTTTTGAATCTTTCAATCAGAGAGAATTTGAAGAAAAAGTCTGTAAGACGACATTCGTACAAGATAATGAATCTAAATCGTCTTACGGTGTCATTCGTGGTTTGCATTTTCAGAAACCTCCTTTTGCTCAGAGCAAACTGGTGCGTGTAGTAAAAGGAGCAGTTCTTGATGTTGCTGTGGATATTAGAAAAGGTTCTCCGACTTTCGGACAGCATGTAGCTGTAGAGCTTACAGAAGAAAATCATCGCCAGTTCTTTATCCCCAGAGGCTTTGCACATGGTTTCAGTGTGTTGAGTGAGGAAGTGATATTTCAATATAAGTGTGATAACTTTTATGCTCCGCAGTGTGAAGGAGCTATTTCATGGAATGATCCAGATTTGGGAATTGATTGGAGAATACCAGCGGATAAAGTCGTGTTGAGTGAAAAAGACAAGCGACATTCGGACTTGAAAGACGTTTTTTGATAGATACCTTATTGTGGGTGAACGAAAAAACTCGTTGTTCTTCAGTAGTGACAAAATGGTTGAGTCTGGTGAATTTACGTTATAAATAATATTTTGGGAGACTCCCTTAAAAGTAAAACAATAAAAGGTACTGCTTGGAGTGCTATAGATAATATAGCAAGCTCTGGTATCACCTTTTTGGTAACCCTTGTACTTGCCCGTCTATTGACGCCTGAAGAGTACGGAATAATGGCGATGATAGCTATATTTATAGCAATATCTAACTCCATTATTGATAGTGGTTTCTCGAATGCGCTTATACGGAAAATACATGTAGAGCGAATAGACTATAATACTGTTTTCTACTTCAATCTGATAGTAAGTGTTTTTGTCTATTTTCTTTTGTATATATTGTCTCCTGCTATCAGTATATTCTTCAAAGAACCTATTCTGAAAGAAGTAATTAGGGTGATAGGATGGGTGCTGATAATCAATGCGCTCGCCATTATTCCTCGTACTCTGTTTGTGAAGGCAGTAAACTTTAAGGTACAAACCAAAGTCTCTTTAATCTCTTCCATTAGCAGTGGAGGTGTTGGGATAGGTTTGGCTTTAGGAGGGATGGGAGTGTGGAGTTTGGTGGGGCAGCTGCTTTCACGCCAAATTCTTAACACATTGCTTTTATGGATATATAGCAAATGGCATCCGGTATGGGAGTTCTCCATGAAGAGTTTTAAAGAACTTTTTGGCTTTGGTTCCAAACTTTTGTTATCGGGATTGTTGGATACCATTTATAAAAATATCTATTACATTGTAATAGGCCGTGTCTATACTTCTGCTCAGTTAGGGCAATATACTCGTGCAGAACAATTCAATACAATATTTTCCAGTAACCTGACGAGTGTGGTTCAGCGTGTCAGTTATCCGGTTTTAAGTTCTATACAAGACGAGCCGGAACGTCTGAAGGAAGCTTACCGGAGAGTGATAAAGATTACCATGTTGATAACTTTTGCATGTATGTTAGGCTTGGCTGCTGTGGCAAAACCTTTGATTATTATATTGATAGGTGAAAAATGGTTGCTTGCTGTTTACTTCTTGCAAATCATTTGTTTTAGCGGAATGCTTTATCCGCTTCATGCTATTAATTTGAACATTCTACAAGTGAAAGGACGTTCAGACTTATTCTTAAAATTAGAAGTGATAAAGAAAATAATAGCCATTGTACCTATAATAGTTGGTGTTTTTTGTGGTATTGAATACATGCTTTGGGGCAGTGTCCTTACTTCATTTATAGCTTACTTTCTAAACAGCCATTATTCGGCCGGTTTGATATATTATCCCACAAAAGAACAAATCAAAGATATACTTCCCACTTTCCTTATTTCTTCGGTAGTTGCGTCTGTTATGTGGATGTTATCTTTTTTGAATATTTCTTATTATATATTGCTGCCTATTCAAGTTCTGATAGGCGTACTTCTGGCTATATCTATTTACGAAAAATTGCATATAGAAGAGTTTCTAGAAATCAAGCAATTAGCATTATCTGTATTTAAACGTAAGTAGTAGAACGAAAAATATAATTTATTGTAGTAAGATGGAAAATAAAGTAATTACGGTTACTTCTCCACTACTTCCTTCGCTTGATGATTTCATGCCCTATTTGCAGGATATTTGGAATCGCAAGTGGCTGACCAATAATGGTCATTATCATCAGGAGTTAGAGAAGGCGTTGTGTGAACATTTAAAAGTGCCCTATTTGTCATTGTTTACAAATGGTACTTTACCTCTGATGTGTGCTTTGCAAGCATTGCGCATCACGGGTGAGGTGATAACTACTCCTTACAGTTTTGTAGCCACAACCCACTCTTTGTGGTGGAATGGCATAAAACCTGTATTTATTGATATAAATCCCGAAACAGGTAATATAGATCCCCAAAATATAGAAGCCGCTATTACCCCAAAGACTACAGCCATCATGCCTGTGCATGTATATGGTAAGCCATGTGATACGGAACGTATTCAGGCTATCGCAGATAAATACGGTTTGAAGGTGATTTATGATGCCGCCCATGCGTTCGGCGTAGAGGTAAATGGAAAATCAGTACTCGAAGCCGGTGATATGTCAACATTAAGCTTTCATGCTACTAAGGTTTACAATACCATCGAAGGCGGTGCGTTAATCTGTCATGATGAAAAGACGAAAAAGCGCATTGACTATTTGAAAAACTTTGGGTTTGCAGGAGAAACCAAAATCGTTGCTCCCGGTATTAATGGCAAGATGGATGAAGTTCGCGCGGCTTATGGCTTGCTGAACTTGAAGCAGGTAGATGCGGCGGTAGAAATCCGTCGGCAAGTAGCCATCAAATATCGTGAAGTTTTGCGAGATATACCCGGCATTCGTTTTATGGAAGATATACCGGGAGTTCGCCATAACTATTCTTATTTCCCCATATTTATAGATGAAAGAAAATATGGAATGAGCCGCGATGAACTTTATCAAAAATTGAAAGAATGCAATATTTGGGGACGACGCTATTTTTATCCTCTGATCAGTGAGTTTAGTACCTACCGTAATCTGCCCAGCGCCAAACCCGAGAATTTGCCTAATGCCTGCCTTATGGCCAAACAAGTCCTGTGTTTACCTATTCATCAGGGATTGACATCCTTGCAAGTGGAATTAATCTTAAAAACAATAATAGAACATAACAGAAAATAATGAAGGATTATATTGGAAATATGTTGTCTTTTACCCTTAGAGTTTCGTTCTGGGTAAAAGATATTTTTAGAGGAAAAGAAATTCTTGTGCACTATAAGAATATCAGTCTAATCCAAAAGGATAGAGAAAAAGGTGAAAAGTACAGGGCGCATATGCTACAGGAAATTTTGAATCATGCTGTTCTGCATTCGGAATTTTATAAGGGAATAGATCCGTCTTCATTGAAGAACTTTCCCATAGTCAATAAGTCTATTTTGATCGAAAACTCTGATCGTGTATCGGTTGACTTGACGTACCTTCCTTGGCAAAAAGGCGATCTTTATATTCAGAAGACGTCCGGCTCTACCGGAACTCCATTTTCCGTACCTCAAGATACGAGAAAACGTAATCGTCGGTTAGCCGAACTAAAATACTTTGGAGATATCTTGGGCTTTAAATCACATGATAAATTGGTTCATTTACGAATATGGACAAAATGGCAAAAGAAAACAAAGTGGCAATCCTTTAAAGAGAATATAGTGCCATTTGATATATCTAATTTGAATGAGGAGTATCTCCGACAGTTATACCTGATTTTGAAAAAGACAAAAGCGAAATGTTTACGAGGATATGCCTCTTCATTTGATTTGTTAGCAAGATATATAGAGCAAAAGCATCTGAAACAATTGCCGTATCTGAAATTAGCGATAGCTACCAGTGAGACCTTATATGATTCTACTCGCGAATTGGTAGAAAAGTATTTAGGGTGTCAAATTATCTCACAATATGCTAATGAGGAAAATGGACTTTTGGCTCAACAAAAAATTGGTGATCCTAATTTCTACATGAATGAATCTTCTTATTTCTGGGAAGTATTGAAATTTGATAGTGATGAGCCTGCTGAATATGGAGAACTTGGAAGAATAGTATTAACCGATTTTTTTAATTATTCATTTCCTTTGATAAGATATGAAAACGGCGACGCTTGTGTTTTACAGATGGATGAGAAGACGCGTCGCCCGTATATTGCAAAACTGTATGGAAGAAGGTTGGATTTGCTGTACAATACAAAGCGTGAACCGGTCTTTCCTATGGTATTAGCCCGAATATTGAAAAACTATCCGGATATTCTTCAATGGCAGTTTATTCAAGAAAAAGAGCGGAGCTATCGTCTAAAGATAATAGGCAGGAATGGCTCAAAGCTTCAATCTCGAGAAGAAATAGTAAACCAGCTAAAGGAAAACTTTGGTTCCGATGCGGAAATAGAAATAGAGTATGTAAAGGAAATACCAGTCCTTCAATCGGGTAAAAGAAAAAGTGTCGTTTGTAATTTGAAAGCGATAAAATAAGCATGCAGTGAAATATCATAGAAATAAAGAATAATGTTAAAGCAGAGTGTTTTTCATCATATTGGAGTGGCTGTCTTTAAGATAGAAGATACTGTTCCTTATTATATCCAGGCGGGATATTCAATATCTGAAATAGTAATTGAGCCAGTACAGTTGGTAAGGGTAGTTTATGCAAGAAAAGAAGGATGCCCTATGATTGAACTATTAGAACCATTGAATGAAACCTCTCCTATCTGTTCTATTTTAAGGAGTAGGGGAGTTGGTCCTTATCATATTTGTTATGCTGTGCCTGATATCCAAGCGGCAGCTTTGGAAATGAAGAACAGTAAGTTTACTCCTTTGGCGAAACCTGTTCCGGGACATGGTTTGGATGATGCTTTGACAGCTTTTTTTTATAACAAAAATGTAGGACTGATACAATTAGTTGAAATAAAATAAGAACAATATGAAAACTTATAATGAAATAATAGCGATTATAGCTGAAATTCTGGAGGTTAATCCGGAGGTTTTAAATGAAAAATCATCAGTAGGTCTGGTTGAGAATTGGGATTCCATTCATCAATTGATGATAATAAGTTCGATAGAAGAGAAATATGGTATCTCTTTTCCAGAAGATAGCCTGTTTGAAATGACCAGTATAGAGGCTATGGTTAGAGTCACGGAAACGGAAATAAAGAGATGATGATAGTTTCTTCGATATTGCGTCATTCTCGTCTTTTTCCCGAGAAGCCTGCTTTAATTACGGATGTTGGAACTACGATAACTTATGGTCAGCTTGTTTCAAATATAGGGAGAGCCTGCTTTTTTCTCCACTCTAAGGGAGTATTACCTGGTAGTAATGTACTTTTATCGGCAACGAAAGAGCCTGAGTTTGTATTCTTCTATTTGGCAACTCACCTTTTGAAGGGAAGGGCTGTGATTGTAGATCCCGAATCTAATAAGCAAAGATTGGACTACATAATAAACAAAGTAGACCCTGTCTTGATTTTTGGATTTGACAAAGATCAGGTTTCATTATATCGCCAATTTGAAGGAGTTCGAGATGAAGTGGACATAGAAGCTTTAGCGACAGGGATAAATGGTGAGGATGTTTGCGATATACTGTTTACAACAGGAACAACGGGTGCTCCAAAAGGCGTGTTGCTAACACAGAATAATATATTGAATGCCACAGTAAATATTAATACATTTGTTGGTACGGATGAAAATGATTTAGAAGTCTTGGCTTTACCTCTTTGCCACTCTTTTGGATTGGGACGTTTAAGATGCGTTCTGTCCATGGGGGCAACTCTTGTTCTGTTGGGAAGTTTTGCCAATCTCAAACACTTCTTTGAGTGTTTGCAGACTTATAAAGCAACCGGCTTTGGAATGGTTCCTTCGGTTTGGAATTATATAAAACGGCTGAGTGGAGATAAAATTGCGCAATACGCATCTCACCTGCGCTATATAGAAATAGGAAGTGCACCGATGGATGTCGAAGATAAACGCTCTTTGTGCGAACTGTTTCCTGATGTGCGTATTTGTATGCATTATGGCTTAACGGAGGCCTCGCGTTCTTCTTTTATAGAGTTTCATCGCGATTGTTTACATTTAGATTCGATAGGACTTCCCTCGCCCAATGTGCAAGTAAAGTTCTTTTCAGGTGATGGAAGAATGTTGCCATTTGGAGAGGAGGGAGAACTCTGTGTCGCGGGAAAACATGTGATGCGGAGTTACTTGCTGAAAGATGACAATCAAAATGCTTTTTATGGCGATTATTTTAGGACGGGTGATTGGGGAATGATGGACGAAAATGGTTTTCTTTATCTCTTAGGCAGAAAGAAGGAACTAATTAATACAGGTGGTAAAAAAGTCGCTCCGATAGAGGTTGAAAGCTGTATAAATCAAATGGATGGAGTGGTAGATTGCATTTGTATCGGTATTCCCGACCCGGGTAAAATATTAGGTGAGGTAGTAAAATGTTTTGTTAAACCGAAAAAAGGTGCTTCTTTTTTAAATGCGGCATCTATAAAGGAACATGTTCGTAAGGAACTCGAATCTTACAAAGTTCCTTTTTATGTAGAGTTTGTAGAGGAGCTCCCTATAACAAAATCAGGAAAGAAACAACGGCTATTATTACAATAAGAAACATGGATAAAGAGATATATGTATTAGGAATTGGTCGAAACTCAATAACAATGATTGATTTGGCCGAAGATTGCGGTTATAGAATAGCCGGATTATTGCACTATAACCATGATTGTATTGGCGAACATTATTTTGATTACAGAATTGATGGCTGTTTCGAAGACCTATTTGTAGCAAATTCCATAAAGGGTAAGAATTTTTTAATCACGATGGGGGATATTTCTATTCGTGAGACGTTGTTTAATCGAATTGTTGATTATGGTGGGTCGGTTCCTTCTCTTATTCACCCGTCCGCTGTGGTCTCTCGCCATGCGCAAATAGGAAGCGGCGTGCTTGTTATGCCGCAAAGTGTAGTTCAGGCAGATGTGAAAGTTGGAGATAATTCGGTGCTGACACTTTCCTCTCAATTAACTCATTCGTCAGTGGTTGGTGATCACTGTTTCATATCGGGGCATAGCCTTGTTGGGGCTTATGTGAATATGGGTGATAGAGTATGGATTGGACAGGGTGCGGTTATTGTGTCTGGAGAGGTGAGCTCAATTGGTAATGATGCCATAATAGGAGCCGGTTCCGTATTGCGGACAAATGCGAAACCGAATTGTGTATATCTTGGCAACCCTGCAAGATTGGTCCGAGTAAGGGAGTGATTGTTGAATATAAAAAAAATAAATTATGAGAGGAGAAAAAACTTTAATTGACAATGGAACCGTAGTGAGAGTTGTGGAAAAGGGGGAAATGTATTTAATGCAAAGAGGAAAGTTACATTTAATCCCTGATATCCAAGTATATCGCTCTTTATATGCTTGTAAGGATGTGGTGAAAGATATTAGCATGAAACAGTTCTTGAACACATGTGTAGGTCAACCTCTGTCTGAAGACACTAAATTGATAAAAGGTACTGGGGATGAAATCTATTTCAATACCAATAATACCAAGAGTCATATTCGTTCACCTCATGATTTCAATCTTGCGGGGTTTGATTGGGCTTCTGTAAAAAAGGTCACTAATGATGAGCTCAGGAAAATAAAAACAATCCGTGATTTTGTAATAGAACAAAATAAGGTAATATCAATAAACTATAATGATATTCCCAAATTCTATAGAGATCGAATGGAGGATGTTGATTACGGGAAATTGGAGATGCATAAAAACTTTGTACCTGGGAATGTGGAGCGTACTGCCAGTATATTATTGCCGCCTGATTATAATTCGAAAAATAAATATCCGGTTTTATTTTTATATCATGGTTTGGGTGGAACATCTAAAGAATGGATAGATTATGGTGCTCAATTTGTAATAGGAAATTTGATACATGAAAGTAAAATGCAAAGATGTATAACCGTTATTCCTGATATTTTCCTACCTAATGATTCTAACGTGGTAAAAGAAAAAAAGTATAGGGAATATAGAAAAATATTAGTAGAGGAGCTGCTACCTTATCTGAAGTCGTCTTATTCGGTTAAGGATGGAGGAGAAAATACAGCTATAGCCGGCCTTTCTATGGGAGGATATACGGTTCTATATCATGATTGGCTTTGTTATTCAGTACGTGGTTTAGATACTTTTCATTATGTTGGCGCTTTTGGTCCGAGCCAAGCTCTTCTGATGTTGGTTGGAGATCCGGATAAATTTATTCTTCCCAATTCACCAGACTGCTTTACTTTTATAAGTAGAGGAAGCAATGATGCGGTAGTCGCTCAAGGAGCGAAATTATATAGTGATACTCTAACGAAGAACGGGGTTGATAATGTGTATGTTGAGTATGAGAATGGAGATCATGGCGATGGTACAATGAGTAAATTGTTATATCAATTTCTGTCGTATGATTTCTTTGGGAAGAAGTAGGGCTGATATAAGATAAAGAATTAATGGGTGAATATCTTAAAACAAATGAACTATTAAAAGAAAAAACAGTGAATAACGATTTGTTAGTCAGCATACGCTGTTGTACTTATAATCACGAACGGTATATTCATCAATGCTTGGAGGGGTTCGTGATACAAAAAACAAATTTTCGTTTCGAAGCTGTAGTTCATGATGATGCTTCTACGGATGGAACGGTGGCGATTATAAAAGAATTTGCAGAGAGATATCCCAATATAATTAAGCCAATTTATGAAACGGAGAATCAGTATTCCAAGCATGATGGTTCATTGAGACGCATAATGGATGCACACATGCGGGGTAAATACATAGCTTATTGCGAAGGCGATGACTATTGGATAGACCCTTTGAAACTTCAAAAGCAAGTAGATTTACTGGAAGCAAATCCTGAATATAGTATGTGTTGTACTAATTGCATTGATTATATACAAAAAAGTGGAAAATTGAGAAATTCTCCGCTAACAAATAAAAATGTGATCGTTTTGGATGATTTGTTATATAACGAAAATATGATTGCGACACTTACTGTTTTATGTCGAAAAGATCTAATTCTGGAATATAACTGTAAATTATTTAAGTTGTTACCGAAATGGCCACTTGGGGATTATCCTTTGTGGATATGGATGGCTACAAAAGGGGATATATACAAAATACCCGATAAAGCGGCTGTATATCGTATTTTGGCTGGCTCTGCCAGTCATAGTGAAGATGAGAATAAGGGATTCTTTTTTGGTTTAGCCGGGTATGAAATACGATTGTATTTTTGTGCATTGTTGAATAAATCAAGCTTACTTATCAATGTTAAGCGCAAATATTATATATTACGATTTGTAGGGCGCAGGTTTTGGAGACAGCTTGATAAGTTGAAGTATTTATATCAACTATCATATAAATAATATTTTGAAAATCAGTGTATCTCGAACCGTTTTAAGTAATATTGATGAATTGGTTAGTTATAGGTATATTGACAGTCTGTGTTTTGTATTCTTATAAACGGACAAGGAATATTGTTCATCCATCCGTTATTGTGAGCATGATTTGGACTTTGTTATTATTTCTTTATAATGTATCGGAACATGGCCTCTATATTTTATCCGATAGGTTTTATTTAGCCACGCTTTTGTGGGTGATCCCTTTTTGCCTATCATCACTAATAAAATTTCGCTCTAAATGCGTAAATATAAAAAATGGTAGTTGCTCTGTTTGTAGTAAAAAAATTAAGATACTACTTAATGTAATGATTGTTGTTAATTTATACTATCTGTATCGATTGTACAATTTCTCTTCATTAGGATATTATAATGATTACTTTAAATTGAAAGCAGACGGAGAGTTGCCGGTTTTCTTTACTGTAATGAATTATGTAAACCAAATTTCATTGGTGGTATTTACGGTGATTTGCTTGAATATAGAGCGGATAAAAAAATGGAAAATTTATCTATTTAGTTTGATATTCTTTGCGTGCTGTTTTTTAATGAGTATTAAAACGATGCTTGCACAAGTAATATTTATTATTATTATTACCAACTACTATAAAGGAAAGCTCAATTGGAAAAAAACTGTAATTGTTTTTGCTGTATTTTTTAGTCTTGTTGTCTCCGTTCAGGTATATAGGAGCAATAATAGCAATGAGTTTGATTTGATTCAATTCCTTAATGTTTATGCTCTGTCTCCATTACCGGCTTTTGATTTAGCCCTAAATGGAAAGATAAATTTGGAAGAGGGAGGAACCTATCGGTTTTTTTTGACTTTTTTAAATAAACTCTTCGGATTTGATTTTGCGGTCTATTCTGGTGGAGATAGATGGGTAGAAGTTCCTGTGCCTACGAATGTCTATACTGTAATGAGTGATCCTTTTGCTGATTTTGGATATATTGGAATTTTTGTATTTGCAGTGATAGAGGGCTTGTTTTGGGGATTTCTTTATAAAAGGGGAGTTCAACAAAACAAAATACAATGGAAGATTTTTTATGCCGTGTACTTTTATACTTTGATATTCCAATTCTTTGCAGATTATATATTTACTTTTTTTTCTGTTTTATTACAACTTCTCATTGTAATCTATTTTTTGTTTTATAAACGAAGCATTTATGAGAATAGACATTCTAATGGCTACCTACAACGGTGCTAAATACATTCGCCAGCAAATACTTTCAATTATCGCTCAAACGCATAATGATTGGCGACTATTTGTTCATGATGATGGTTCTACGGATGAAACGGTTTCCATTATTAGATCGTTTGCTTCAAAGGATCATCGAGTGTTTTATTGTGATGATGGAATTACAAAATTAGGTCCAGGATATAACTTTATGCATTTATTGCAATATGTGGAGTCTCCTTTTGTCTGTTTTTGTGATCAAGATGATGTGTGGTTTGATTGTAAATTAGAGATACTATTAGCTGCTATTGCATCGAAAGATAATACTAAACCTCAAGTCATATATTCAAATGCTTATGATTGGTATCCCCTACGGGGGAATTTAATAGGTAGAGTTTCTACTCCATTTTATTGTTATAAGGCAAAAGATGCTTTTTTTATAAACGGGGGAATTCAGGGATGTGCTTCCATCTTTAATATGGAAATGAGAAATCTTATCCACCGCAAGCATTCGTATGTAGCTATGCATGATCAAGTTTTGATGTTTGCAGGAATTATAAGCAATGGAATCGAATATATAAAGGAGCCTCTTTTCTTATATAGGCAACATGAAGTTAATTTCACTCCTCATCAGGCTCAGAGTTTTATGGAACGAATCAAACTAACTATAAGGAATTATCGGATTCCAGTTGTTAGTCCGAAGTATTATCAAGGAATATCTTCTCTTCTTCAAACTTATGCTACTATAATGAATCAGAACGATAAAAAATTGTTTGAAGTCTATTTGACTTTACCGAAACTCGGTATCTTTTATCGTTTTTATCTGATCCTGAAGTATCGGTATTCTTTTAATAAAAGCACAGTTCTGCTCTTATTGAAAATGATGATGAGGAGATATACTTGAGTATTTCAAGAAATTCTTCGATGAAATTATTAAAGAACGTATGGATTATGAGAACTTATTGACTTGTACCATTGATGTAAGTAATAACAAATAATAAAATTCAGTTTGATTTTGGATTTTATTTATTCTTTTCTATATATCATGATATGATTCTATACAATCCTCTATTCTTTTTTCTTGTTACGTCAATTCGCTGAAAATGAAAATAGCATATATTCTTCCTTCTTTGCGGAATCAAGGTCCAATTATTGTTGTTAAATCATTATCGGATTACCTTGTACAACATGGTTGCGAGGTTGATGTATATTACTTTGATAATCTGCCGGGTCTGCGATTTAATTGTGCAACTCGACATCTTGAGATGAACGAACTTATTGACTTTGACAATTACGATATAATACATTCACACTGTCTGCGACCAGACAAGTATGTCGTAAAGTGGAAGAAAAACATTCGTCGAGCTGTGGTGATATCGACGCTTCATCAAGATACTTACCGTAGTTTCAGATATCAATATAATTTTCTGTTGTCAAGGCTATTCACATGGTACTGGTGTCGATTTCAATCTCGGTTCGACGCGGTAGTAAGTATTTCAAATCAATTGAGAGATGTCTATAATAAGAAGATTAAGACAGATGTAATAACTATTTACAACGGATGTCCTACCGATTTTGAAAAGGAGGAGGATTATGTCCTTGTTGGTAAGTTGCAAAGTATAAGGAGCCGATTTAAATTACTTGGTACTTATGCTTTTGTAACAAGAAGAAAAGGGCTTGATCAGATTTTGAATGTACTGCCATATCTTACAGAATATGCTTTTGTTATTATAGGGGAAGGCCCTGATATTGACCGGTTGAAACAAAAGTCTGCTGATTTGGGTATAGCGGATAGAGTGTTTTTCTTCCCATATCAGCAAAGCCCTCGTAATTATTTACCCTATTTTGATATTTATGTTATGACGTCGCATTCAGAGGGCTTTGGCTTATCTATGGTTGAAGCAGCTTTGGCAAAGAAATCTATTGTGTGTTCTAATTTGCCTTCTTTTTATGAGATATTTCCAAATGATGAAACGTCCTTTTTTGAGTTGAATAATATAAACTCTTTAAAAAATGCTATAGAGAAAGCCTATGAAGCGAAAGAGGATTTAGGTGAGAGGGCGTATAAACGTTCTTATGACTGTTTTACTTCAGAGAAGATGGCGGAAAATCATTTGATGTTTTATAAGAGGATGATAGATAAATTGAACTTTCTGGAGAAGTAGATTTTGGTTGGTGTCCGTAAGCATCTAATTTTGTCTAATTCCCGCATACTTCCTATTTTTTTAATATTGTAATTATTGCTGATAGCATATATGACAATATTGGTTTTGAACCGTTATTTATAAATATTATGTCTATATTTAAAGATAAAATCTTATTGATTACCGGTGGTACAGGTTCCTTCGGTAATGCCGTTTTGCGTCGTTTCCTTGATTCTGATATCAAGGAAATCCGCATATTTTCTCGTGATGAAAAGAAACAGGATGATATGCGTCATGCATTGCAAAATCCTAAAGTGAAGTACTATATCGGTAATGTACGTGATAGATCGTCTGTGGATGTGGCTATGAATGGAGTGGATTATGTCTTTAGTGCGGCTGCACTGAAGCAGGTTCCTTCGTGTGAATTTTTTCCTGTGGAAGCTGTCAGGACCAATATAATAGGTACTGAGAATGTGCTTAATTCAGCCATTGAACATGGAGTAGAGAGTGTAGTAGTTCTTTCTACTGATAAGGCGGCCTATCCCATCAATGCAATGGGCATGAGTAAAGCACTGATGGAGAAAGTGGCAGTAGCCAAAGGCCGTGAATTGGGCGAAGGAGCAAAAACTACCATTTGCTGTACCCGCTATGGCAATGTTATGGCAAGCCGTGGTTCTGTAATCCCCCTTTGGGTAGAACAGATGATGGAAAATAAACCTATAACAATAACCGATCCAGACATGACTCGCTTCATGATGACACTGGATGATGCTGTGGATTTGGTGGTTTACGCATTCACTCATGCGCATAATGGTGATCTCTTTGTACAAAAAGCTCCGGCTGCCACACTTGAAACCTTGGCTCATGCTTTGAAAGAGGTGTATAAAACTGATACGGAAGTGAAAGTGATCGGTACACGCCACGGTGAAAAATTGTATGAGACATTGGTAACTCGTGAAGAGATGGTGAGAGCTATTGATATGGGAGATTATTATCGAATCCCTTGTGATACGCGTGACCTGAATTATGATAAATATTTCACAAAGGGTAATGAGGAAGTCTCTAAAATAGAGGATTATCACAGTCATAATACTCACCGACTGGATGTGGAAGGAATGAAAGAACTGTTGATGAAACTACGTTTTGTGCGCGAAGATATGGGATTGGAGACAAGAACGAAAGCCCGTGAAATTAGGAGTGAATAATACTTGAAAAATTATTAGCTATGCTTAAAGTAATGACAATTGTCGGTACACGTCCCGAAATTATAAAGTTGAGTCGGGTGATGGCCGAATTAGATAAATATACGGAGCACATTATTGTGCACACCGGACAGAATTTTGATTATGAATTGAATGAGATTTTCTTTCAGGAACTTCATATTCGTAAACCGGATTACTTTTTGGAGGCAGCCGGAAAGAATGCAGCAGAGACTATAGCGAACGTGATTCTGAAATCGGATGAACTGATGGGACGGATTCAGCCGGATGCCGTATTGCTATATGGTGATACGAATAGTTGTATCTCGGTTATTTCCGCAAAGCGTAAGAAAATACCTATCTTTCACATGGAGGCAGGCAATCGGTGCTTTGATCAGCGTGTTCCCGAGGAGATTAACCGTAAGATAGTGGACCATCTCAGTGATATTAATATGCCTCTGTCTGAACATGCTCGTAAATACCTGTTGGCGGAAGGGCTGCCCCCTGAAAAGATAATAAAGATAGGTTCACCAATGACGGAGGTTTTGCAATATCATAGAGAAGAAATAGAGAGAAATGATGTTTTGGAAAAAGAAGGGTTGAATAAAGGAGAATACTTCATTGTCAGTACCCATCGCGAAGAGAATGTGGATTCAGAGGAGAACTTCTCGAACTTGCTGGATTCACTGAATGCAATTGTGGATAAATACCATAAAAAGGTTATTGTTTCTACACATCCGCGAACTCGTAAAAAGCTGGAAGCTATTGGGTTTGTGAACTTGAATCCGATGATTGAATTTATGAAACCTTTTGGTTTTATGGAATATATCAAATTGCAGCAGAACGCTTTCTGCGTGATTTCTGATAGTGGTACTATTACCGAAGAATCGTCTATTTTGTATTTTCCGGCTATCACTATTCGTCAGGCTCATGAACGTCCTGAAGGCATGGATGAAGGCACGCTTATCATGACTGGTTTGAGCAGTGAGCGCATTTTAGATTCAATTGATGTAGTGACTTCACAATGTGCAGAAAAGCATGATGTTATCCACTCTATTCCTGATTATGCGGCTGATAATGTATCCAAGAAAGTTGTTCGTATTATTCTTTCCTATACAGATTATGTCAACCGTACTGTTTGGCATAAGACCAATTGAAAATATCTCATTTTAATTTATGAAAAAAGTTTTGCTGTTCGGTGCCACTGGCATGGCCGGACATGTAGTCTATTACTATCTTCGAAGCACGGGTAAATATAATATTTCCAATGTGGTCTATCGTACTCCATTGACAGAAGATAGTATAATTGTGGATGTAACTAATCGTGAAGCAGTGACAGAAACTGTTCGAAAGGTGAGACCGGAGATTATTCTGAATTGCATCGGAGTGCTTATAAAAGGCTCTAAAGAGCATCCGGACAATGCGATACTGATAAATGCTTATTTTCCTCATTTGTTGAAGAAACTGTCGGATGAAATAGGGGCAAAGTTAATTCATATCAGTACGGATTGTGTTTTTTCCGGTAATAAAGGGAATTATACTGAGAACGACTTTAGAGATGCAGATGATGTGTATGGGCGCAGCAAAGCATTAGGTGAAGTTGTTAATGAGAAAGATTTGACGATTCGTACTTCAATCATTGGACCAGAACTGAAAAAAAATGGTGAAGGGTTGTTTCATTGGTTTATGAATCAACATGGACAGGTGAATGGATTTAAGACTGCTATATGGGGTGGCGTGACAACTTTAGAACTAGCGAAAGCTATCGATAAAGCCATAGGACAACAGAAAACCGGATTAATTCAATTGAGTAATGGAGCAGAGATATCTAAATACGATTTGCTGATGTTATTTAAGGAACTTTGGAATAAGCAGGATGTTGAAATATTGCCCTACGATGCAAATGGAGTGAATAAGTCAATTGCCAAATCCGACACTTTTGAATATGTAGTTCCTGATTATTATTTAATGTTGCAAGAGCAAGTAGCGTGGATGAATGCCCACAAAGAACTATATATGCAATATTTCTAAGATATGAAGGAGACGAAAAAGGCGTTAGTATTAGGAGAAGCTTTTTATCCGGAGGATTTTCTTATTAATGATCTGGTGCAAGAGTGGGAAAAGGCTGGATATCAGCTTGAAGTTTTAACCCGTTCGCCATCTTATCCTTTCGGAAAAGTATATGAAGGCTATAAAAATAAGATTTATCAAACGACCTATTTTAATACAATAAAGGTACATCGGTTTCCTGTGATACAAGGATATGAAAGGAGTACTTTGATTAAAGTTCTAAATTACTTTTCTTTTATTTTTTGGAGTTTTTGGGTTATATTGTTTATCGGGAGGCATTTTGAGAAGGTATTTATTTATCAAACAGGACCGTTAACGTTGGCTACTGCAGGTATTTTCCTAAAAAAGTTTTATAGAGCGAAAGTGATAATCTGGACGCAGGATTTATGGCCGGAAACAGTGTATGCTTATGGATTTAAGAAGACAAAGCTTCTTTCGTTTTGCTTGGATCATTTTGTAAAATGGGTTTATAAGAATTGTGATTCGATATTGGTTTCATGTGAAGGATTTATTGAACGTCTACATCACTATGTACCAGAGAAAACAATCGAATTTGTACCTAACTGGTCTTTGATGGAATATGAGCCAAAGGGAAAGCAAAAACTTCCAGGTGAAGTTAATTTCACGTTTGCCGGAAATGTTGGTAAAGTGCAAAATTTAGAAAATGTGGTGAGAGGATTCGGTGTATTTGTGAAAGATTATCCGATGACTTATCTGAATATTATAGGAGATGGTTCTTTTTTGAAGGAGCTAAAAGCTATTATAGAAGTAGAAGGTATTCGAAATGTGAATCTGACGGGTCGGAAGCCTCTTCTGGAAATGTCTGATTATTATCAAGCGAGCGATGTTTTGATTATTTCGTTGAAAGATGTGCCTGTTTATGAAATAATGATTCCTTCTAAATTTCAAGTATATCTTTCGACTCGCAAACCTATATATGCTATTTTTAAGGGAGAAATTTCTAATTTGGTGGAAAGATATAAAATAGGGTTAGTAGCGTATCCTTCAGATGTTGATAGTATTGCCAAAGGATTCTCTGATTTTATGAAGTTGTCCGATGAGGAAAGAAAACGAATGTCTGATAATTCTGCCAGATTATTGGAAAAGGTTTTTAGTAAGGAGAAAACTCTTGAAAAAATAAATCAAATAGTTTGGAGGAGATAGGTTGGATAAAATAAAGATGATTAAGGGAGGTGTTTTCATTGATAGTAGAGGACAAATTTCTCATGTGAATGATTTGGATATGAGTGAGATTGAACGATTCTACATGATCCATCATAGCGATATATCAGTTGTCAGGGCATGGCATGCACATCAATTTGAGAAGAAATGGTTTTATGCTGTTAAGGGATCGTTTACGACTGCTTTTGTGAAGATAGATGATTGGGAGAACCCTTCCTTGGATTTGGTTCCGGAAATTTACCAATTGACGGCAGATGATAGCCGTATCTTGTATGTCCCGGAAGGTTATGCAAATGGAATAAAAGCGAATGAACCAGATGCTATTTTATTGGTGTATTCGAATAAAAAATTGTCTGTGGCCTTGAATGATAGTTGGCGATATGATAAAAACATGTGGATGGATTGGAACAATGCGGATATAAATTATAAACTTCTCGATACTCGGCGAATCATCAACTACATAGGCTCTGAGACTTTTGAAGTTTCTGTAGAGGATATTATCAAGTATTCCGGTGCCGAAAAACTACGGGTATATCCTGCTCTTTTTGAATTGGAGCAAAGTGGATTTCTGGAAGTGCTGGAAAGGGAAGAACTTGGAGCTCCATTGATGGTTCGTAGGAAGGTACATTAAAATAAATGACAGGTAACAGCGGTTACTTTGTTTTAGGCAGCAGCCGGGATTGCTCTATAAAGGAGCGGTTCCGGCTGTTTTTACTTCTTACAGCTATGTATTTGATAAACATTTAGTATTACTTTGATTGATTCATCATTAGTTTCTTGCTCGATAGCCCATTTACTATGTTGGCATAAATAAGGAATGGAATCTGCATAATTCCCAGTGCCCAAATAAAGGCGCAAAGTGTTACGAAAAAAAACATTACTTGTTGGATTACATGAACTTCAGAAGACGATGTCTTAAAAAACTTGCCCAAAGGTATGAGCAGAAATGGGAGTATAATACTTATAATACTCCATATCCGACAGAAGCGGAACATCTTTTCGTGAGCCCGATAGTTTTTCCCGAGCTCTGTCCAGGCTGTTATGATGGCTATTGTACCGAATATGTTGGCTAAATAAAGACCTATACCTGCACACTCAAGACTACCGCAGTCAGCAACTCTTGTCCAAAACAAATAACTGAAAAATGTTGGAAATAGACATGAGTAACAAGTGAAAAAGGGATTCTTCTTTATGAGCTGAATACATACGTTGGCGAGGATAAAGAAGAGTATAACGTATAGCAGGACTTTATAGTAGTCGAAAATAGAACCTGCTGGCGGGAATGCGTTAGTCATTATTCCTGCATCGCTCACCATTTGGACAGGCATATTGATAAGACTGAATTGCCCTCTTAAGGATTCTTGTGGTGACGTAATGTTTAACCAAGGCAGCAGGCAACTGATAAACAGAATAGCAGAGCAACCGGCTTGAAGCAATGTGGAAAATGATCTTTCTTGTTTTTTCATAATATTAGTTGTTTTTACGTCATATGCATTATGGACATAACAAAATTATACAATATATTTCTATTATCCAAATCTATAAATTGTACCGGATTGACTAATAGTGTTTTACTGAAAGTCGAAAAGCAGTGTTCGCATATGAAAAATCCCCTCTACATGCAGCCTTTATGGATAAAGGAATAGTGCAGTGAAAGGGGACTTCTTGTATTTTACTATATTTGTTTTTATTTTTTCTTTCTCAAATCCCTTCCTTCGTATTTACAGATTGCCTGAATCCATTCTTCTTCCAGAGGTTTAGATTCATGTTTCTCTAAATCAAAAGTTACCATCACAGAGGTACATATGCACTTGATCTCCTGTGTTTCCGTATCAATCACCCGCTGTGCGAGGTGAAAACTTTTGGTGCCGATTTCAGTAACGGCGGTTTGTACAGCGATATGATCCGAGCCATAAATCTGTGCAAGGAAGTTCGCTTCTATGTGTACGACGACAATGCCGTCTTTCTCCCAATCAACGTCCGGACACACAGAAGCAAAATACTCGGTTTTTCCCAAATCATAGAAAGAGAAATAAACCGTATTGTTCACATGGCCGAACTTATCGACATCATTAAATCGTAGTTGTATGGGCAGGGTGTGGTTAAATTGAATTTCTTCCATTGTTTTCTCTTAAACTTTTCTATTAATCCGTGCAAAAATAGTACTTTTGCGTGTTAATCACTGTATTTATACACCAAGAAATGATAGAAGATATTAAAAAAGCCTGTCAAGTGATGAACGAAGGCGGAGTCATTCTGTACCCCACCGACACCATTTGGGGAATAGGTTGTGACGCCACCAACGAAGAAGCTGTGCGGCGTGTGTATGAGATTAAGCAGCGCTCGGACAGTAAGGCGATGCTTGTGTTGGTAGACTCTCCTGTAAAGGTAGACTTCTATGTGCAGGATGTGCCTGAAGTGGCATGGGATTTGATTGAAGTGGCAGATAAACCGTTGACGATCATCTACTCCGGTGCGCGAAACCTGGCACCTAACCTGATTGCCGAAGATGGTAGCGTGGGTATCCGGGTAACGAATGAAGAATTCTCAAAACGGCTTTGTCAACAGTTCCGTAAGGCGATTGTTTCTACATCGGCCAATATCAGCGGACAACCTTCGCCGGCAAATTACAGTGAGATCACAGAAGAACTTAAGTCCATGGTCGATTACGTAGTGGGCTATCGGCGGGAAGAAATGGGACATCCGAAACCATCCAGCATCATAAAACTGGATAAGGGTGGTGTTATAAAAATTATCCGGGAATAAAATAACGGACTAAAAAAGGTATCGTTATTTTTAATCTCTGTAAACTCGGGTATGCCCTGAGTTTGTCGAAGGATTTTCTCTCTTATTATATGGATACGAGAGTAAATTCTTTATTTCGTTTAGATTGGTAAATATAGGTATATGGAAAAAGAGAAGAGAAGTTTGTTTCAGCGTTTCCTTTTATGGCGTGAAAAGA
>ERZ826016.432-NODE-432-length-52954-cov-22.747349_pt1 | contig 52954 bp, 41 predicted proteins | sample MGYA00519872_ERZ826016 | MGnify/ENA primary metagenome ERZ826016 (study PRJEB31778, sample SAMEA3449218) | human gut metagenome | biome: human gut; feature: human-associated habitat; material: faeces | place: United Kingdom | collected 2010/2012 ... | reverse complement strand
TTCAGTTAATAAATCAAGGCTGTTTTGCCATTTCTTTTTTAAGAAGGAAAAATCGGCCATGGAAGCCGATTTTCCGACCACGACTAGGCTACACCTTTTTGCCCGGATGGCTACACCCTTTTAGTCTCATGGCTACACCTTTTCATATAAAGGGTGTAGCCCTTTCAAAAGGATACTTTACTCTTAAATATTAGTTTTTGAAAAATATTTATTCAAAATAAAAGTTCTTCTTTTTTATTGCTTATATTTGTCAGAGTGATTAATCTTTGAGTCTTAGTAGAAATTAATTATATACAACTATACCATGAGAAAACTTATTTTCCTTCTCCTGCTTTGCATTACTGGTATGCTTCAGGCACAAAATGTGATCGACAATCCTAAGTTTAAATTCCGTTCGGGCAGTATCTATAATATTACTCGTATTGAACGTACTCCGGATGCAACGAGGTTGCATATCCATGTTATTTTCCGTCCACATTGGTGGGTAAAAACAGGCAAAGATACTCATTTGGAAGATGCGATTACTGGTAAGAAGTATTATATAACCGGTAGTGAAAACTTTGAATTAGAAAAAGAGGTGTATACACCAGATTCCGGTACGTTGGATTTTGTGCTTATCTTTCCTCCACTTCCTAAGGAGACAAAAGAAATCCACTTGCTTGAGTCTGATCATGACGAACTCAATACGTACTATATATCTTTGGAGAAGAAAGATGCCAAAGCCTCACTTTTCGATAAAGTTTCCGGCAACTGGATGGGAATGGATGACTATTATGAATGGGCTTTCGGCATATACGATTCTCTTGCTGTCATGGACAACCGTTTCTATCAGTACGAAGCAATCCGCCAGAAAGGCAAAAGCATGCTGTTCACTTTGAAAGATGACCGGGGCGATAAAGTGGAACTGGAACTGACCCCGCAAAAGAATGGTCTGTGCCGGATAAAGAAAGATAAAGAACCCGCCCGGCTTTATTCGCGGGATGCGGGAAGCATGAAGGCGATGCAGGTTGAAGAGAATGAGAGTCCGGTATTCCGTCGTGATAGTGTTTGTCTGCAAGGATACATTGCCGGTTATGATCAGAAATTAGGTTTTACCAACGGTTTGATTTATGTTTCCAATGACCTGACGCGGGAAGACTATCCGATGGTAGTGACTCTGCATCCCAATGGAAGGTTTGAGTGTAAATTTGAGGTCAACTACCCTATGGTAAGTTCGATAGTGTTCAATAATAACTGGTTGCCTTTTTATATAGAGCCGGGACAGACTGTAACCATGTATGTGGATTGGGAAGCGATCATGGCGCGTAGCCGTGCCCGTGATTATGATTATCCTTATCACAATCTCCATTATATGGGGTCTACTGCATATATAGGAAGGGCGCTGAAATATGCGAATGATTTATTCGTGTTCCGTTATGAGGATTTCTCGAAGATGCAGAAAGAGCTGACTCCTACGCAATTTACAGAGCGTTGCGAACCCATGTTTCGTCGTTGGTCAGAACAGGCTGACTCGCTTGTAGCTGTCAACGGATATGTGGGAAAGGCGGCACGTCTGGTGAAAAATGCAGCAAGGATTTTCCAAGGTTATAAGATGCTGGACTTTGTAATGGATAGAGATTATCTGGCACGAGAGAATAAAGATAACGAGGTTCTGAAGGTTAAGGAAGATTCAACTTATTACCACTTCTTACGACAGATGCCGCTTAATGATAGTCTTATCGTAGCGGATAGGCATTTTAGTACGTTTATCAACCGCCTTGAGTATATGAATTTTGCAAGGGCTATGGGTGATACAACGACTGTTGAAATGGGAAAGATTGCCTATAAATATCCTGAAAAATCTGTTCTTACTTATTTGAAGAAGAATGGTGTAGTATTGACTCCCGAGCAAGAAAAAATGCGAAAAGATAGCGAAGAAAGAGCGGGTAAGACTGTGACAAGAGAGATAAGCGAACTCATTGCGGAGACAAAGATATGGGAAGAACTTAGAGAAAAATATAAGGATTTATTTGAAGCTTATCGAAAGGAAAACGAGGTAATGGATGGTGTTTCTGTATCTATTGATGAAAATCAAAAAGCAGAAGATGAAAAAATAATGAGAATAAATCAATTCTTTGAATATCAAAGAGAGAAATCGGGACGATTGGATACCATAGTCGGATATATTCCGTTGGTTTCGCAGATCGTTACTTTGCGTAGTCTTCCTTTTGATTTAAAACAATTGGATAGGGAAGGTGCCCGTAGCCTGTTGGAGAAAGAAAAACAGTTAATCGGTCATCCGTTCATGTTTGCCGAGGCGGAGCGTTTGTATGCCAAAGTGTTTCCGCAACAAAACGATAGTACTTACACTCTGCCTGAAGGACCCGCTACGGACATCTTCCGTAATATCATTAAAGCCCATGCGGGTAAAGCTTTGTTTATAGACTTTTGGGCAACGTTCTGCGGACCCTGTCGCGGTGGCATTGAGCATACCGCCGGTTTGCGCCAACAGTATAAAGATCATCCAGAATTTCAGTTCATATACATCACCAGTGATCGTGAAAGTCCCGAAAAGACTTATAATGAGTATGTGGAAAAGAATTTGAAAGGTGAGGCTTGTTATCGTATTCCTCAGGCAGATTACAACTATCTTCGCCAATTGTTCCGCTTCAACGGTATCCCTCATTATGAGTGGATAGAAAAAGATGGTACTGTATTGCGAAATTCTCCGGGAACTTATAATCTGGAGAAATATCTGAAGCAACGTTTTGGAAGTAAAAAATGAGTCGTATTATGAAGCAAATAAATAGCTGTCTGTTGTTTGTGCTGTTTTCCTCCTTCAGCTTGTTGGCGAAAGCGCAGTTTGATGTGGAAAAGTATGATAAGGAGTGCTTTTTGGTGGGAACTCTGGATGAATATATGGGGTATGATCGCACCTTCGAAGTTAAAGGCGAGGATGCCTTTTATCAAAGAGTTGAAAAATATCGGCTGAATGAGTTGTCTACAGTACTATTTCTGTCTTCTCTTTTTGATTCTGATTATCAGGATATATCTATTGTAAAAACCGAGAATATTGTTCCGGAAATAGCGATATATTCACCGGGATTGTCTGCCGAGGTGGATAAGTATTATAATTATGAGCCAAAAGTGGCTTGTACGGCGCAGGGCAACAGGGTTTATTCTGGAAAAGTAAGCGGAGAGAAAATAGAAACGGAGAAACAGAAATTGTCCTTTTTGCTTGGGGCTTATTTATGCTATGGGAAGGCTTGTGATAATGAAATCGGGAAGTACCGTTTTTTTATGACCAATGCCCAAAACAAGTCGAAGTTGATAGCAGACTTACTATTAAAATTAGGGTGTAGACATATAGAATATCTGGTGAGACCCGATTATATTCCTAATGGGCATTATGTGACGTTCACCCCTTCTGCCAAAATGCAGACTGTGATTAATGAGGCGGAGCGTTTGAGGGAATATATATCAAAGATCGACACGAGAGATGTGGAGTTCACTGCCGATGGCAAGAAGTTTATCCTGAAAGAGTTTCCCAAATTGAGTGATGAGGAGTTAACCAAAAGGATGTGGAAAATGCTTGGCAGATAGTCAGCTTACAGATTATTAGATAAACTAATTATACTCATTTACTTAAGATATTTATTATATTTGGCTCTTTGTAATTGACCGGAAGGCTTTTCTTACGTATCATATAATAAACGAAGATATTATTATGATGGACCAGAAAAAAATACAAGAGCTTATAAGTAGGAGCCAGCAGGAGGATGCAGTAGCATTCTCTCTGCTGGTTTCTATGTTTCAGCCGCTTGTGTTCCGACTTGCTTTCCGATTGCTGATGAGGCTTTCTGAAAAAAGCGATTACCTGTCCGGACAGTATGTGCAGTATAAGAAGCTCAGACAAAAGAGAGTAATGGAACTTACAAAGAAAACTTATTAAATTATATCATTATGAGAACGTATAAATGGATGGCAGCCATTGTTTTGCTGCTCGGTATGACTTCTTGCGGTACCTATTACCGGATGGTTTCTCAGGTAAATAGTGATGGTAGTATGCACAGAGAGGTATATGCTTATGGCGACTCTGCTTTCCTTGCAGGAGACAGGAATCATAATCCGTTTTTATTCCGAATAGATTCGGGATGGGAAGTGAGCAATCTTGACTCTGTTGTTAAATTCAACTGCTGGGGAGATGAAGACAAACTGAATGTGAAAGTTTGCCGGATTTATCCAACGATAGGTTCCGATGGCTTCAGTACTTTGGATGGAAAGGAATACAGTCTTCCGCTGGTTCTATACATATTATCAATATACGGCTACCTACGGTGAATTATCCGATAAAGGTCCGGTACCTCTCGAAAATTATATGAGTAAAGAAGAGCAGCGGATATGGTTCCGGGGAGATCAGGGGGCTTTGATCGGATTAAATGGTATTGAACAGAATAATAGGTTGGATGACATTGAAGCCAAATTCTGGAAATGGTATAACCGTAGTCAGTATGAACTGAGTTGTGAAGTAATTCTTCATTTCATTACGATAAAAGGAGATACGGCCTTTGTACATCAGTTGGCAGATCTGAAGGAACCGGTTTATGGGAAGTACTTTTCCGGAAAAGATACCGGTGATGACGGATCGCCTGAAGAGGTATGCAATTATCTGGATGAATTGAGTCAAACGAAATATTTCTCAAGTTTATATGCGGACAATAAAAAGCCAATGGATGATTTGTTTGAGGAAAAAGGGCGGATTGCAGAATTGTTTGGTTATGCTGTGCAGTTTGAGTTATCCATGCCGGGCAGGGTGGTTTCTACCAATGCAGCCATGCAAAAAGGTGAGTCACTCATTTGGAAAGTAGATGCTTTTCGTCTTTTGGACAGTGATTATATGCTTGTTGCCGAATCCCGTGTAGTTAATTATTGGGCTTTTGGCATTACATTATTACTGATATTGCTTATTGGTGGATACTGTTGGAGACTATATAGAAGGTCTCTATAAAGTTGAAAAAGGTTCTCAATTATATTAGGTATTGTTTTTTCAGACATTGTTATAGTTGATTTTGGTAGTATGCAGGTACGGCTGATATATTTATATCAGCCGTACCTGCATACTATGGTTTTAGATAGCTTGAGTCTATGCAAACCTCGGGCAAATAATGTAAGCTAAACTTTTTAAAGTAGACTTAATCTTTAACCTTATATCTGTTTTATTACATTATATAGTTCCTTGATTATAAGCATGATGTAACTCTTATGGAACATTGGCAAAGTTTTATGGAACATTGAAAATTAAGATGGAACATCCTTCGTTATTTGTGAAACAGTGTTATTGTTATTGTAAAAGACACAATTACTATGTTTGCAGTATCCAAATGAACCATTAAAATTTTACCATGAAAAAGAATCATTCATTTAAGTTACTCCCTGCCTTGTTGCTTGTGACAACTTTGGCCAGGGGAATGACCTTGGTTTTCGGATTACTATCGAACAAGCGGAAACCTCAGGCGAGAAAATTCAAAGTTCCCTTTGATTACTTTACACGTAGGGACAGTAATGATGATTATTTTGCTGAGCGATGTATTCGGTGAAAGAATAGTAAATAAAGCCTTTGTGAGAAATTTTATCCATAAACTAATATTTATATAAAATGAAAAAGACACTTTTTATGACGCTGACCTCTCTGTCGCTCTTTGCCTGTAATGGGAGTGAGATAATAGAGAAACAGCATGCTACGGGCAACTATTACGACCCACAAAAACCTGTGGTAATCAGTGAAATGCTTCCTTCGTGGGGACAGATTGATCAAAACTATCTCATTCGCGGTAACTTCCCAAAAGACACGGCCAACATCCGCGTTTATTTCGGCATTAAAAAGGCAGTAGTGTTGGGATGTGATGGGCGCGAACTCTATGGTATGGTGCCTAAACTTTATCCGGGGCTCAACAGCCTTTCGGTTGTGGTGGGCAACGATAGTATCGTTACTGATTTTCAATTTAAGTATTATCAGAAACAGTCACTTAAGAACATTGTGGGCAAGGAAAACGAAGGTGATGAGTATATAGAAGGAACTTTCGATGAGGCTCGCATCAAGAATCCCACGGGTTTAGGTACGGTGACGGGACAAGATGGTGATAATATTATTATGGTAGAAGGGGAATGGGAGTCACGTATCAGTCTCATCTCGCTCGACGATAATAAGATGATTAAGATAGGTGATGTTGGATGGTGCGGTGGACCGGCTGTGACCAGTACGCGTGATAAATTTTATGTGATAGGGCGCGAGGGCAATCGCTCGGTATATAGCTTTTCAAAAGCTGACGGTTGGGTAGCTACTCCGGTGGCTGACCTTACCATCACCAATGACATGCTTTCGGGGGGTAGCGTAGTGGGAGGACTTACTTTTGCTGAAGACGACCGCTATCTTTACGTGATGACGGGTGACGGCTACATGGGTTGTATTGATTTGGTAGAAAAAAGTTTCGAACGCCTTTTGGAGAAAGATGATTGGGATGGTGTGAACGTAGGTACTAATTGGATTAGTTATCTGGTATACAGTAAATATTATCACTGCTTCTTTGCCACACATGAAGGCGGAAACGGTATTTTCAAGATAACTCAAAATGCCGAAGGTAAGTGGATTGCTAAGAAGTTTGCCGGATTCAACAATGGTGATAATATTGTGCTGGGACATCGTCTGAACGATGCTGTGCTACGTAGTCCTTCGGGTATTGCGGTAAATAAGGACGGTGAAATCTTTTTTGGTAGTAAATCGGGTTCATGTATCCTCAAAATTAAAGGTGATATGGTGTCGTTAGTGGCTGGCGTACCTAATGCCTGGTGGACGGGCGTATCGAACGAACCGCTCGAATCAGGTTTCAACCAACCGTTGGCCATCGTCACTGACTATGAAGACAATTTCTACATTGCTGATCGCGATAAGCGACTGGTACGTAAACTAACTATAGAATAAACCTGTAACAAAGTATATCCATGAAATTCAAATTTATCCTTATACAACTTTTGGCATGGGTGATGTGTACCGGTGCCTTTGCCCAGACCAATATAGTGGCTGGTGGTTCTGTAATGGACGAACGGGGGGAAGTACTCATCGGTGTAACAGTATCGGTGAAAGAAAACGCCAGTAACGGAGGTATCACCGATGCCGACGGTCGATTTAAACTCACGGGCATCAAGAAGAATCAGACGCTTGTATTCTCATATATCGGCTTTAAAGATCAGAAAGTAGTGATGACTAAGACCGACGAGCGTATGCGTATCGTACTGAAAGAAGATGTGAATGCACTGGATGAAGTGGTGATTACCAGTTCCGGTAAGGTACAGAAGAAGATTAATGTAACGGGTGCTATCACTTCGGTAGAGATGAAAGACCTGAATGTGCCAGCATCGTCGGTGAGTAATATGCTGGGTGGTCGTGTACCGGGCATCATTTCGGTGAATCATAGTGGTGAGCCGGGTAACGACTTCTCTGAATTCTGGATTCGCGGTATCAGTACATTCGGTGCAGGTTCGTCAGCCTTGGTGCTGATTGACGGCATTGAAGGTAGCCTTAATACTCTCGATCCTGAAGACATTGAGAGTTTCTCCATCTTGAAAGACGCTTCGTCAACTGCAGTATATGGTGTGCGTGGTGCTAATGGCGTGGTATTGGTCACTACCAAGAAAGGTAAGGCGGGAAAGCTGGATATTCGTGTGAAGGCCAATGCCGGCATCTCTTACTCGCCCCGCATGCCGGAGTATGTTAATGCAGCTACTTATGCTCAATTAGCCAATGAGGCTTCGGTAACACGCGGCGGCATTCCCATCTACTCTGATGTGGATCTGGCACTTTATGCTAATCACCTTGACCCTGATCTGCATCCTGATGTAAACTGGCGAGACGTGATTCTGAAAGACTATACTTGGAATCAACAGTATTTCCTCAGTGCGTCGGGCGGTGGAGAAATTGCCCGCTATTATATTAGTGCAGGCTATCTGAACAAGCAGGCCATCTTCAAGCAGGACAAGGGTGTTAACGAATATAATACAAATGTAGACTATAACAAGTTCAACTTCCGCGCCAATGTGGATGTGAACATCACTTCAACCACCACCCTCTCACTTAACGAAGAAAGTGTGATTACTACGCAGAACTATCCTGGTTATGGTGATAATACAGATGCTTTATGGTCTGCACAGGCTAACTTAACTCCCGTCACGGTACCCATCCTCTACTCTAATGGTGCAGCCCCCGGTTATGGTAGTGACAACAGTAACATCAGTCCCTACGTATTACTGAATATGACTGGTTATCGCAAGTATTACTACAATAACAATAAAATTACTATGCAGCTAAATCAAAAGCTTGACATGATTACCGAAGGTCTTTCGGTGATGGCATTAGTGAATCTTGATAGTGAAAGCCATATGTGGCAGGCTCGTACCAAAACACCTGCTATCTACTATGCTGATGGACGTGACCGCAAGGGTGACCTCAATCTAGTTAAGAAATCGGAATATCAAGAACCTGGCTATTGGAATAATACTCAGAGTGATCGCAAGTTTTACTATGAAGCTCGTGTGAATTACGAACGTGTGTTCAACCGTGTGCATCGTGTGGGTGGATTGCTTCATGCCTATTGGAGTGATTATGAATCGTCTAAATACAATCAGTTGCTTACTGCTATCCCCAAGCGATACAACAGTTATGCTACCCGTCTTTCTTATTCGTATGCCGATACTTATATGGCGGAGTTCAATTTGGGGTACACGGGTTCGGAAGCTTTTGAAGAAGGAAAGAAATTTGGTACTTTCCCGGCTTTCTCATTGGGCTGGGCACCGTCACAGTATAAGTTCTTTCAGGAGAAACTACCTTTTCTCAATTACTTGAAATTTAGGGCATCGTATGGTATTGTGGGCAATGACCGTCTCACTTGGGACGATTCGGTTCGTTTTCCTTATTTGACTTTGATTGGTGGTACTGGTTCGGGTACTTGGAACAATGGCAGTGGTATCACCGAAACGCAGGTAGGGTCGAGTAATCTGCGCTGGGAGAAAGCGTCGAAATATAATTTCGGTATCGATACCCGCATGTTTGACGAGAAATTCGAAGCGTCGGTAGATTTCTTTAAAGATATTCGTTCGGGAATTTATCAACAGCGTCAGAGCGTGCCTGAAGAAATGGGACTTGTTACTCTGCCTTGGGCTAACGTGGGTAAGATGAAGAGTTGGGGTATTGATGGGCACGTTTCTTATACCCAACAACTCGACCCCAACGACCGTAGTAAGTATGTAGTGTTGAGAGCCAATTATACCCAATCGCGTAATGAAGTGTTGAATTTTGAAGAGGATCTCAAGAAATATCCTTATCAATCGGCCGTAGGCTATATGTTTGGTATCAATCGCGGTCTCATAGCTCTAGGACTTTTCGAAAACGAGGCCGATATTGCCAATAGTCCGCGTCAGGAATTCGGTAGCTATCTGCCGGGCGACATCAAGTATAAAGATGTAAATGGCGACGGACTGGTAAATTCAGACGATAATGTGCCTTTGGAATACTCGTCTACTCCACAGATTCAGTATGGTCTTGCTACGGAATTCAACTGGAAGAACTTTAATGTTAGTATCCTTTTTGAGGGAACGGCTCGTATGAAATATTTCCGTGGTGGAAATATGTATAACCCATTTGCGGGCAAAGAAACCGGTAATGTGATTACCGATTACGCCAATTCTGCCAACCGTTGGATTTCGCGGGAGATTTCGGGTACGGCGACCACTGAGAACCCAAATGCTAAATATCCTCGCCTGAGCTATGGTGGTAGCTGGAACAACAGTCTGAACTCCACCTTCTGGTTGCAAGACGGCACCTACCTTCGCCTGAAGAATGTGCAGATCTCTTATATGATGAAGAACGAGTTCTTGCGCAAGTTCGGCCTGCAAAGTGCGCAAATTAGTCTTATCGGTGAGAATTTGGCTGTATGGTCGAAGGAAGATATGCTTGACCCCAGCCAAGCACAGTACAATGGAACGAAATACCCCATTCAGCGCGTATATACCGTGCAGTTGAATTTGGCTTTTTAAAGAATTACAGAAATAGGTTAGTAACATCAATAGGTTAGTGCGTAAAAAGACGTTTTCAGGATACATTTTATTCGTTCAATTTACAATAAATAAATTTAAGTTATGAACAAAATATCATTCTTTATTCATCCGAAGAAACATTGGAGATTGATGCCGGTCGTGGCTTTCCTTGTAATGTTGTTCTTCAATTCATGTGAGGACTACCTCGACATCAATAAGTATGTGTATGACCAGACTACGATGGACTCCATTTTTCTCTCAAAAGCACGTACAGAGCAGTATATAAACGGAGCCGCTGAGCTGCTCTATGATGAGTCGCTGCAAACGGGTACAGACTGGGGTGGCGGTACTTCGTTACCTTGCGGTGCCGGTGCCGATGAAGCCATTATCCCTTTTATGCTAAACAGTAATAGCATACTTTATGATGAAATCACTGAGAGTAATACCAAAATCAATCCTTGGTCTACCTGCTACAAAGGCATCCGCAAAGCCAACATTGTATTGGCCAATATTCATCGCAACATGGAACTCACCGAGATGGAGAAACGAGACTTTATGGGGCGCGCCTACTTTCTGCGCGCTTACTTCTATTTCTATTTGGTGAGACTCTATGGACCTGTACCGGTCTTGCCCGATGAACCCTTTGCCACTGACATGGATATAGCCGATGCTTCGTATGAGCGTTCCACCTACGATGAATGCGTAGAGAAGATTTGTACTGATTTCGAGCAGGCTGCCTCCATGTTGCCGCTCGACCGGATAGAGGCGGAACAGTATATGCCTACTCGGGGTGCCGCACTTGCCTTCAAAGCTCGTATGCAGCTCTATGCTGCCAGTCCTCTGTTCAATGGTAATACTTACTATGCTGATTGGGTGAATTCCAAAGGTGAGCACTTCATTTCGCAAACTGAGGATAAGAGTAAGTGGGCTGCCGCCGCCGCTACCTATAGGCGTATCATCGATATGGGTCAGTACGAACTGCATACCGTCGCCAAGATAGTGAACGATAAGGGAACCGGTACACTGACTCTGCCAGTTACTGTGTCATCTGCCGATTTTCCCGATGGCGCTGGTGACATTGACCCTTACAAGTCCTACCGTTCAGTGTTCGATGGCACCTATCAGCCCTATAGTGTGAAGGAGTATATCTATTACTGCCGACGCAGTGATGGAGACGACCGTCTTTATTTCCCTTCAGGCATTGGCGGTAATGCTACATTTAGCGTTACCCAAGATATGATTGACGAGTACCGCATGGCCGACGGACGCGCTTTCAGCGAAGCTACTGAGGCTGAAAAATCGTATAAAGCGGTAGGTAGTAGCAGCACCTTTGCGTTGGAATATCAGCTTTCGAGCAATCGAGCCTGTCGCGATGACAATCGTGAACCCCGCTATTATGCTACTATCGGTTTTAACTATTGTATTTGGCCAGGTACTTCGTATCGTGGTACTGAGAATTTGAAAAATCGTGAAGTGACTTATTATGAAGATGGCAATGCCAAGGATGCCAGTAACAATAATTATCGTAACCGTACCGGATATACTTGCCGCAAATATATTCACCAGGAAGACATAGGGCACTGGAACTCCACCAAAAAGAGCAAAGTATTCCCTTTGGCACGTTATGCTGAAGTGTTACTGGGTTATGCAGAAGCTATGAATGAGATGGATAGCGAAAGTTTCACCGATGAGAAAGGTAATATTATTCAGCGCAATCCTGAGGAGATGGTGAAATATTTCAATCAAGTGCGCTATCGTGCCGGACAGCCAGGTATCACTATCGCTGAGGCTTCTGATTATGAAACTATGAAGAAGTTGGTGAAGCACGAATGGCAGATTGAGTTTGCTTTCGAAAACCGCCGTTATTGGGATCTGCGCCGCTGGAAAGATGCTTATGATGCTTACAACAAGCCCATACGCGGATTGGATGTGAGTGCTAAAATGGCGCAGCGAGAACAATTTTACACTATCCGTGTGTGGAACACTGAAGTCTATATGAAGCGTATGTTCTCTAACAAGATGTACTTTTGGCCTATTGACCGCAATGTGCTGCAGAAGAACGGTAAGTTGGTGCAGAACCCCGGATGGAATTAATCTATACCTGTGTAATATCATTAAAAACGAATGAAGAATATGAAAAATAAGATATTTATGTCGCTTTTGCTGGGAACCATGTTGCTCACGGCCTGTGACGATGAAGCACCGATGGAACGTTCACTCTATCCGGAGACTGTATATTTGGTAGGTGCCAAGGATAAGATCATCACCCGAGAACTCAATTTAGGCTATGACCAGGATACGGTATATGCTTCGGTGGCCGTGAGCGGTACGTTGCCCACTGAAAAAAATGTGATAACTGAAGTAGAGCAGATACCCGAAGCCATCTTGCGGTACAACGACCGTGAGTTGGGCACAAACGATGTGCTTTATCAGAACCTACCTGCCGATATTTACTCCATTCCCGATCCAGCTGTAACAGTGCCGGCGGGTGAACCCTATGGCACATTGCCCATCTATATAGAACCCGCCACATTACATGTCGATTCACTCTATATGATTGCGCTGAAGTTAAAGTCTACCAGCGACTTTGCTCTTACCAAGACTGACACGGTGGTACTGATGAAGTTCAATATCGTGAATGACTATTCAGGGCTTTATTACATGGATGCCATCATTAAGGACGTGGCTAATCCAAGCGATTCGGTGACCTATAAAACTTCGCGTAACTTGCAAGCCGTGCGTGATGGTCGCACTGTGCGTATGTATCATATGCAGAACGAATGGAGTAAAGGCGCCACTGATTACCGTCCAAACTATTGTTTCAACATTACGGTAAACGATGATAATACCGTTAGTCTCTCCACTTGGGATAAATTCAAGATTCTCGGTTACGAGGGCGTATATCATCCTGATATGAAAGTGTACGAATTGTGGTATAAGTTCGAAGAGAATGGTGTTACCAAGACCTGTCGTGGATTTCTCTATAAAGAGCGGAAGACTGACGATGAGCAACGTATCATCAATGACTGGATGGATGAACATCGAAAATACGATTGATTGAATATACGGATGATAAAAGTAAATATGAAAAGACCAACTATCTTGTTTTCTCTCACTCTTCTGCTTTCATGTCTCTGCGTGAAGGCGGAAGAGTTAAAGTTGTGGTATAGCCGTCCGGCACAAAACTGGACGGAAGCCCTTCCGATAGGCAATTCGCATTTGGGGGCTATGATATACGGAGGCACAGCACGTGAAGAGTTGCAACTCAATGAAGAAACCTTCTGGGCTGGCGGGCCCTATAATAATAACAGCGTAAAAGCTAAAGGAGTATTAAACAAGGTGCGCCGCCTTATATTCGAAGGTAAGAATGGGGAAGCACAGCAATGGGTGGATACTAATTTTCTTACCGGCCAACACGGCATGAGTTACCTCACTATGGGGAGCCTTTATCTTGAATTCCCCGAGCATGGGCAGGTTACACATTATACGCGTGAACTGGACATAAACCGTGCTGTCAGTACTATCCGTTATCAGGTTGGTGGAGTGACCCATATTCGTACCACTTTTGCTTCGATGGCTGATGACGTGATTATGATGCGTATAGAAGTTTCGGAGAAGGGAAAGCTCTGTTTTTCGTTGGGACATGCTGCTCCGCTTCAATCCACAGCTACTGTGCAAGGTGACACTTATGTTATCAGTTGTCTGGGGCGCGAACAGGAAAGTCTTCCTACTGCCCTTCGGGCCGAATGCCGGGTAAGGATAAAAACCGATGGAGAAATGAGAATGCAGGGTAATAGCCTTGCAGTGAGTGGTGCTACTACAGCTATCCTTTATCTGTCGGCGGCTACCAATTATGTAGCCTACAATGACGTGAGCGGTAATGCCTCCAAACGTGCTGTCACTTCTTTAAAGGCAGCAATGAAATTATCTTATGAAGAAGCCCTAAATCGGCATGTGACTGCCTATCAACGACAGTTTGATAGAGTTAAGCTGCAACTTCCCGCTTCCAAACAATCGAACCTCGAAACGCCCCTGCGCATAGCTGCTTTTCGCAATGGAGCCGATCAGTCCATGGCTGCCCTACTTTTCCAATATGGTCGTTATTTGCTCATCTCTTCCTCGCAACCTGGTGGACAGCCTGCCAACCTGCAAGGTATCTGGAACAATAGCATCCATGCTCCGTGGGATAGTAAGTATACCATTAACATCAATACCGAGATGAACTATTGGCCGGCTGAGGTAACTAATCTTAGTGAATGTCATGAACCTCTTTTCAATATGCTCAGTGATTTGTCGGTCACTGGAGCACAGACCGCTCGCGATATGTATGGTTGTAGTGGCTGGATGGCACATCACAATACAGACCTTTGGCGCATTGCCGGTGTGGTAGATTTCGCCGCTGCTGGTATGTGGCCCAGTGGTGGGGCCTGGTTGGCGCAACACATCTGGCAGCACTATCTTTTCACTGCCGATAGAAATTTCTTGCAGCGATATTATCCCGTGCTGAAGGGTTCGGCGCAATTCTATCTTGACTTCTTGGTGGAAGATCCACGTAATAAGTGGATGGTTGTATCGCCCTCGGTTTCACCCGAGCACGGTCCCATTACGGCCGGTTGCACCATGGACAATCAGATTGTGGCCGATGCTCTGTGTAACACTCTTGCCGCTGCTCAATTGGTGGGTGATAACGAGGTTTTTCAGAATAAACTTCGTGACATGATTAAACGCTTGCCACCTATGCAGATAGGCAGATATAATCAACTGCAGGAGTGGCTCGAAGATGTGGATAGTCCTACCGATGATCATCGGCACATTTCTCATCTTTATGGGCTTTATCCCAGTAATCAGATATCACCCTACGGACATCCGCAACTCTTTCAGGCAGCTCGCAACACATTGCTGCAGCGTGGCGATATGGCTACCGGATGGAGTATTGGTTGGAAAATAAACTTCTGGGCGCGTATGCTTGATGGTAATCATGCTTTCCGCATTATTCGCAACATGCTTACCCTGCTTCCCAGCGATGCAGAACAGAAGGAGTATCCTGGTGGGCGTACCTATCCCAATTTATTCGATGCTCACCCACCTTTTCAGATTGATGGGAACTTTGGCTTCACTGCCGGAGTAGCTGAAATGTTGCTTCAAAGTCATGACGGAGCGGTGCATTTGCTTCCTGCCCTACCCGATGAATGGGATTGTGGCAGTGTACAAGGTCTTGTGGCTCGTGGTGGTTTTGTGGTCGATATGGAGTGGGAAGGAGCGCAGTTAGTGCAAGCCAGGATTCATTCACGCGTTGGTGGAATGCTACGTATCCGCTCTTACATTCCCTTGAAAGGCGATCACTTGAAGCCTGCACAGGGCGACTGTCCCAATCCTCTTTTTGCGGCCGCCGTTATTCGTGAGCCGTTGGTGTCGGCAGAAGTTCATCTCCAATGGCCGGTATTGCCCAGAGTCTACGAATATGATGTAATGACTGAAGCTGGGTGTGATTATCTGTTTGCAAGGACATAAGAAGTATAAAATAGGTATTATGATATAAATTGTTATGCGTAATTTTTTTTTCTTGTTGGCGTTTCTTTTTATTTCTTCACTTACCTGCGTAGCGATGAAATTACCTTCTATAGTGAGTGATTCAGTCACTATCGGACAGCTTTTCTGGCAGCAGCTTTCGGCCTATCCACAGGAGAAAGCCTATATCCATACCGATAAGCTGGACTATGTGGCTGGTGACACGGTATGGATGCGGATTCACTTGGTGGAAGCTACATTGCTGAAGCAGGCCAATGCCAGCCGTTATGTGTATGTGGAGATGATAGACAAGGCTGGTAAGTTTATTGACCGCGTGATGATTCGACCTGATTCGTTGGGGTGCTTCTACGGGTACTTGCCGTTGACTGACGGATTAGCACAAGGGTGCTACACGCTTCGTGCTTACACCCGTTTCATGCGGAATATGGGTGAGGAATACTTCTTTCGACGGGCGTTGAATGTGGTGAATCCCATCCAAAAGGGAATGGGTTCCGATATACAATTTGGAAGCCCTGAAACAAAGTCTGGAGAGAAGATGAAGAGAAAGCATGCGAAAGCTTCGGAAATTGATTTCGATGTGACCTTTTTCCCCGAAGGCGGGCAGGCACCTCTTGGTGCTAGTGTGCGCATGGCGTTTAAGGCCATTGGCTTTGATGGTTTGGGGCGGGAGGTATATGGTACCGTCTATGATGACGAGGGAAATGTTTGTGCCACTTTCGCTTCCGTACACCGTGGTATGGGCACCTTTATGATGTTTTACCGTCCTGGGCATAGCTATCACGCAGTATGTACGGCTTCGGGCAATAAATCCTTGAGGTTTGATTTGCCTGAAGCCGTAGAAGGAACCCTTGCACTTCGGGTGCTCACTGATAAAAAGTATTTTCGTATTGCTGTCTGCAAAGCTGCGGACACGGCGCTACCGGAAGGCATGAGGTTAGTGGCTCAAGTGCGCGGGGTGGTGCTTTATGATGAGGAGTGGGATGCTTCTCGACAGTCGCTAACTTTCGAGCGCGGATTCTTCCCCGCAGGGGTGGTGCACCTTTTGCTGGTGGACGGGATGCGCAATGTGTTGAGTGAACGGTTGGTCTTCTCACATCAGGAAGCTACTTTTGCGCGAGTGCAGCCTTTGCAGCTACCCCAACATCGCGAACCCCGCTCGTTGAACAGTTATTCCTTTCAACTGACTGATCAGCAGGGGAATCCGCTTCATGGCAACGTGTCGGTGTCTGTGGTGGATCGTAATCTGGTTCGCACTGATACCACCTGTACCCTTGTTTCTGCTTTCCTACTCACCTCTGAGCTGCGGGGGTACATAGAACAGCCGGCTGATTACTTTGTGACTGATAATCGCCACTTGCAGAATGCGCTTGATGCGTTACTTCTCACACAGGGATGGCGACGTTATGATGTACCTTCGCTACTAAAGGGGCATCTTACACGTCCGATGGAGTATCCGGTAGAATCGGAACGCCTCGTTTCGGGCAGAGTAGAAGGATTATTTTCCAACCTTAATGGGGGAGAAGTGAGCTTGGTGACGCGCGGAACTATCGAGGCGGCAACCACGACCGCGATTAGTGCGGATGGGCGGTTCCAATTCCACGGAGTGGAGTACCCCGACAAAACATGGTACATTATTCAGGCACTGAATAAGCGGGGTGGACAGCATGCTTATATCCGGCTCGATTCAGTGGAAAGTTATTCAGCTGTTACGCTGACTCCTATTGCCTGCGCCTGGAATGCTACGGATACGCTACACGGTAGTTATGTGGACAATGAGGAGCGTCGTTATGTTCAGTATAACGGTATACGGGAGGTGAATTTGACTGAAGTAGAGATAGTGGGTACTGCCAACCGCAAGACTAAAGTGGGTACTTCGTCGCTTTATCATTCGGTATCTTCTAGCCGGGTAGTTACCGAGGAGGATATTACTCGTCACCAATATCATACAGTGTTCGATGCCTTGCGAGGCTTTAACGGGCTGCGCGTGACGGGACAGAGCATAAGCTATCACGGAGGTACTCCGCTCACTATTATTGACGATATGCCTTACGAGGATTATGACTTTACAAATTTGGACATTGCAGATGTGGGCGATCTGTTTTTTTCACCGCCTTCTGCCGTGGCTTTCCTCGGACCACGTGGAGCGAACGGTGCCATTGTAATCAATACCAAGCGGGGCGACTTTGGCTTGCGACATGAATTGAGCAAGAATATGACTGTAATCAAACCGCTCGGTTATCAGCAGCAGGTTTCTTTCTATTCTCCCCGATATGATACGGATGCTGCTCGGATGAATTTAGGTGCTGACTTGCGTTCCACCCTCTACTGGAAACCCAATGCGGTGGCTGATGCTGACGGGGTGGTACGTTTTGAATTTTATTCGGCTGATGCGTCCACCGATTACCGTATTACGATAGAAGGTGTGAGTAGCAGAGGACATCTTATCAGCCATACGTTCTGAAAGAATATAAACTAATAACCATATAAAAACATTAAATGAAGAATATAATGAACTTGAAAAAATTAGGAATGGCAACGTTGTTGGCGTTACTTTCCGTGACTTCACTTTTGGGGCAAACAAGCGATAATGGTGATGGTACCTTTACTAATCCGGTGATATGGAGCGATGTACCCGATCCGGATGTGATTCGTGTGGGTGATGATTTCTATTTGATGAGTACTACCATGCACTTAATGCCCGGTGCACCGGTGATGCACTCCAAGGATCTAGTGAATTGGGAGATTGTGAGCTATGTGTTCGACTCGCTGCACGACGTGCCCAAGTATGACATGAAGGAGGGCACGGTGTATGGTCGAGGACAGTGGGCCACTTCCCTGCGCTATCACAATGGCAAGTATTACGTCTACTTTTCACCCAATGATGAGCCTTACCGTGGCTATGTATACGCTACTACCGACCCTGCAGGGAAATGGGAATTAGTGGCACGTATTCCTCACTTCCATGACGCTTCGCTATTTTTTGACGATGATGATAAGGCCTACATTTTCTACGGTACCGGGCAACTGCGTGAACTGAAACCTGACCTTACCGGTGTACAACCGGGAGGAGTGGACGTAACACTTTTTAAGCGTGATGCCAGCGAGACGGGATTACTTGAAGGAAGTCGCTTTATCAAGCACAATGGCAGGTATTATCTGCTCATGATTTCATGGCCTAATGGCGGTAAACGCCGTCAGGTATGCTATCGAGCCGATAAAATTACTGGTCCCTATGAGAAAAAGGTAATTTTGGAGGACAATTTTGCCGGATTCCCTTATGTGGGACAGGGTACCCTTGTGGATGATGCCAGTGGCAATTGGTATGGTGTTATTTTCCAGGATCGTGGTGCTGTGGGACGTGTACTTACCCTTATGCCTTGTCGGTGGGTTGATGGTTGGCCTATGTTGGGTGATGCCCAAGGCCGTATACCCGAAATAATGGAGAAACCTATTCAAGGTTGTGAAGCGAGGAATATAGTGACCAGTGATGACTTTAGCGGCAGTAAGCTGAAGTTAGGCTGGCAATGGAATCATAACCCTGTGAACAATGCTTGGTCGCTTAGCGAACGTCCTGGTTATCTGCGCTTGAAGACAAGCCGTAAGTGCGAGAACATATTCACCGCCCCAAATACCATTAGTCAGCGCATGACAGGACCGCGATGTAGCGGTATGGTGGCTATGGATATCAGTCGAATGAAAGAAGGGGATGTAGCTGGACTCTCAGCTTTCAATGGTGATGCGGCACTGCTTTCGGTGAAGATGGTGGACGGCAAGAAGCAATTGATAATGAGCACTGAATCGGTAAGTCTTACGAACAAGGAGAAACTTGTAACTGGTGTGAAATGTGAGGTGAAAGAGATAGTGGCATTGAAGCAACGGCAACAGGTGATCTATCTGCGTATCGAGGGAGACTTCCGTCTGAACCACGACCTTGCATCTTGCTTCTATAGCCTTGATGGAAAGGAATGGCAGAAAATAGGCACGGATTTCAAGATGAGTTACGACTATCGTCGCCTTTTTATGGGCAGTCGCTTTGCCATTTTCAACTATGCTACGCAGAGCGAGGGAGGATATGTGGACGTTGATTATTTTAATTATGAACAACAAAAATAAAAGAACTGTGATATTGTTGCTTGCGGCTTGTCTGATGGTGGGTAGGGCTGCAGATGGGGTGGCGCAGACGCGTGATGAACGTTTGCTTGATGAGCAGCGACAGAACGGTTATTGGGGAGATATGGGAGATGGAACATTCCGCAATCCAGTGATAGCTTCTGACTTTAGTGATCCCGACCCCGTGCGAGTAGGTGACGATTATTTCATGGTGACTTCTACTTTCGAAACGTCTCCGGGGGTCACCGTGTTGCATTCCAAGGATTTGGTGAACTGGACTATTGCCGGAAGCGTGTTCTCCAATTTGACAGAAGTGAGTCCTGCTTTCTCCTTTCGGGAGATGAAGCGTTATAACGAGGGGGTATATGCTCCCTCTATCCGCTATCATGATGGAATGTTCTATGTTTATGTGAATTTCTTCACTGATGGTATGTTTGTAGGACGCACCTGTGATCCTTTCGGTGAGTGGGAGGTGTGTCCGTTGCTTGATAAGAATGGTCGTCCGTTACTCCTTTCGGGATGGACTGACCCTTGTCCGCTGTGGGACGACGATGGCAAGGCTTACCTTACGAGTAGTAATCCCATGAAGAACTGGTATGGTTATCTCTTTGAAATGAGTTCCGATGGCTTGCGATTACTTGATGCTGATGTGGAGCATATGAAGATTCGTGACATCGTTTATCAGTATCCTCGTGGAGGTACACTTTATAGTCCTAATCATTCTACCGAAGGTAACAAACTCTATAAGCGTAATGGCTATTATTATATTGTGCATATCGAGTTTCTGGATGGAGGCAATGGGGCAGGCACTTACATTTATCGTTCGCGAAATATCTATGGCACGAAGCCTGATGGAAGTCCCGGTCGTCCTGGCGATATGGGTGAGTATGAAATACGTCGCATTGATGCTTATAGTGTTCCCTACCGACAGGAGCTTCCGGGACAGGGTGGTTTTGTAGATACACCCGACGGGCGTTGGTACTGGATAGCACAGTTTAACCGTTATGGTTCGGATGGGCGTACACCTTGCTTGTTGCCGGTCAGTTGGGTGGACGACTGGCCCGTGATAGGCACGGATGTCGAGGGTGGGTATGGTAAGATGTCCTGGCGCCTACCCAAGCCGATAACTTCGCTCGCTATTGCCCTGCCTCATGGCAGCGATGACTTTTCGTCGACCGTGCTCGACGGGCGATGGGCGTGGAATCATCAATCCGATACTACACGATGGTCTCTCACTGAGCGTTCGGGCTATCTGCGTCTGCATGCTGCTTCTACTGCTAATGGTAAGGATGATTTTTTTCGTGCCGCCAACACGATAGAACAACGTTATATGAGTTCAGACAGTGTGGTGATTACCGTCAAGATGGATATCGGGGGAACCTCCGAAGGGCAGCGGGCTGGCTTGGTCCACTTCAACGGTGGCGTGAGCTATGCCACTTGTGGGCTGATGCATGCTACTGACGGGAAATATGTCGTTTATGAGCAGAATGGAAAGCTGACGCGGGGAATGCGGCTCGATGCTACAGTCACCACAATCTATATCCGTTCCGTATCTGGATTTCAACCGCGCGATGATACCCGACAGTACACCACTGAGGTACAGCGTTTTCTTTACAGTACTGATGGTACAAGTTTTTTCCCCTTTGGTGATGAATATCAAATGGAAACTGCTAACTTTCGCGGTGATATGATAGGCATTTATACCTATAATAATCAGCGTGACGATGGATATGTTGATGTGGATAAGTTCAGTTATGAGGTAAAGAATTGTCCAAGTGTGGTCTTATGTAATGACTGAAAAAAACATAAAGTATTAGTTAATAACAGAAAAAGGAAATATATAATGAAAAGATTTAATTGGTTATTGTTGGGGGTATTTGCCTGCTTGCTCGGCTTTTCGAGCAAGACCTATGCGCAAGCAGCTGAGAATTTGAACTTGAATAAAGTGGTACAACCTCCTTATAATTGCTATGGTCGCTTGGCCGACGGTTGTCCCAATGCAGAGAAGCTTGGCCTGAAAGTGGGTGTGCAGTTCTACACTTTGCATAAGTACACCTTCTTTGAGGGTATTGATCTGACACGTGCCTTAGGGCTTCATTACATTGAAGCCACTATTGGTGCACGTATCTCGAACGAAAGCGATCAAGCAATTTATGCCGGTATGCCACGTGAATGGATGGAGCGTATCAAAAGGAAACTGGCTGAAAGTGGAGTGAAGTGCCAATCTATTTACTATTGGATGGATGGTAGTGGGAATGGTTTTGAAGAGGTGGTGAAGTTTTGCAAGGAGATGGGATGGATGATAGTGACCGACCCTCGCCGTGCCGATAAGGGAGGAAAACCGGTTTCTTTTTATGAAGAGATCCTTAAGAAGTATGGCGTGCGGATGGTCTTCACCAACCATCCTAAAGCTGCTTCGTACTGGAACCCCGATTTCACGGTAGAAGATACTGAATCTTACTCTGGGCTCATAGGTGCTTCTGTGGATTTTGGCCACTACATGCGTGGCGGATTTGATGCTTGTGATATCGCTCGCCGCTATATGGATATCGGCAAGATGTATCATTTTCATCTGCGTGATGTCAGCGAGATAGGACCACATGGATTGGATGTACCTCTGGGCGCTGGACAGGGACGGATGTCCGAACTCTTTCAATTGCTAGCTGACCGGGAAGTGAAGCCTCTGATGATGATGGAGTATGAGCATGATTTCGATAACCCTATGCCCTATCTCATTGAGAGTGTGAACTACATCAATCGTCTTTGCGGGAAGATTATTGAGGAGCAGCGACAGAAAGCACAGATGGGTACACCCATCCGGCTGAATGCTTCTGCGGCACAGTTTTCGGCCGATATGCGTCTGGAAGGAAAGAATAAGGAGGAAGCCACCGTTCATGGATGGAACAGTCCAGATCAGCGGATTTCGTGGAATACACAACTTAAACCCGGTAATTATCAGGTGTTTATTCGTTATGCTCAACCCTATGCTTCTAGTGCTATGACCCTAGAGGCCAATGGTCAAGAACTGGCAGCTATTTTCGAACCCTCTTTTACTTGGTATGATTATCGTACCTCTGAAGTAGGGATACTGAATATTGTGAGAGGTGGGGAAGTAACTATCACTCTGCGTGGCATTCAGAATGGTATTAAGCGTGATAAAGAAGGAAAACTGAAAGCTGATGAGGCGTTACCCGATGTACACTATATAGAACTAGTCCCCACTTCATTGGCAGCTACTTCGCAGCAGACAAATATTTTGAGTCAGTTCAAAGGAGTTCCACTCTTTGATGGAAAGAGTTTTGCAGGGTGGGAAGGTAACGATGGTGAAAGCAGTATGAAGCATTTCCGTATAGAGAAACGCGCTATTGTGGGTGGATGCATGACGGAAGATTTGAATCACAATCAGTTTGTGCGCACGGTGAAACAATACAAGAACTTTGAGCTTCGGCTGAAATATAAAGTAAAAGCTATGGATGAGAGTTACAACGGAGGGATTCAGTTCCGTAGCATACCATCTACCATTTCTGGACGGTCATTTGAAATGGTAGGTTACCAAGCAGATATTATTTCGTGGAAAAAAGGTGCTCTTTATGATGAGCAGCGCCGCTGGGATTTCCTTGGTATGCAATTGGGTAGTGTCGAGAACTATAAAGCTGGTGCCTGGAATGAATACATCATCCGCTGTGAAGGTCCTCGTGTCCGCATTTGGCTGAATGGCGTGAAAACCACCGACTATATGGAGCCTTATGTTGATTCACCTTTCGAAGGCATTGGAACCATTGCTCAAGAAGGCTACATCGCTCTGCAAATTCATGAAGGAAAAGCTTCAGAAGTGTGGTATAAGGACATTTTTATTGAAGAACTGAAATAATGGACTGATATAATGAAACTATTCAGTTGTTGTATTTATTGTGACCTTCACAGTTTGCGGGAGATATGGCATGGTGGATGTACACTCGGTATGTACATCAGACAGATGAAGTGGCAGTGTGGCAACCTCTTTTTAGTAGAAATTATCTGATTAGTTGGGAGTGTTACCTGGAACCTGTATTTCTTACTCATGAGGAATTAGCTCTTTCTCCTTGGAAATCATAATTAGAATATAAGTGGCTTTATTCTTTTAATATGCTGATTTTCAAGGATGTTAAGAGGATGGTCGTTGAGGTAATTAACTAAATGATAATATTTTAACAAACAGAATCAAAAAGTCTTTAGAACTACTGATTCACATAAATTACTGAATATGAAAAAGGTCTTATATTTTTTTGTAATCATACTTATAGCTATTGCTTGTAAAGACGAGGTTATTGATCCTATTACCCTTCCAGATCCTGATCCCGACTCAGAAGAAAAAGTAGAAGTTCGTTTGCCTAATCTTAGGATTGAGGGTCGCTACCTAAAGAATGACCAAGGAGAAATAGTGAATCTGCACGGATCGTGGATGACCAATAATCCGTATTTTAATGACAGTAAATGGGGAAACTGGAATGTGAACGATTGCCTGAACTATAACAAAAAACTGCTTGATAGAGTGCTGGAAGCCGGTTGGAAACTTACTTTCATCAGGCTTCACATGGATCAATACTGGAGTGATACCCCCAACAGCCCGCATGAATTTACCTACCAAAGATTTAATGAAGCAAGGTTTAAAAAATACTTAGATCTTGTATATGTACCGATGGCCGAATACATTCAGTCCAAAGGCATATATGTAGTGTTGCTTCCCGGCATCAGCTGCCCTCACGATATTGAAGTGGGTGACGGCACCAACGAACTGCTAATTAAGTACTGGGGCATTGTGTCGCAACATCCCAAAATCCAAGGCAACCGCAACATCATGTTTGAACTAATCAATGAACCCGTGAACATTTTAGGAACCGACGGCACATCCGGCAACAGCAACCAGGGACATTTTGACAACCTAAAGATATATATGCAATCAGTCGTAGACAAGATACGCGAAAATACCGATAACATTATCTGGGTGCCTGGATTGGGCTACGAATCCATTTTTCATGGTTATGCCAACAACCCGATAGAGGGAACAGACATCGGTTATTCCGTACACCTCTATCCGGGATGGATGAACAGCGATGGCGAGAATGGCGATGGAGGTATCGGTGATGGCGGAGGATATGAACCTTTTCAGCTTGGATGGGATAGACAGGTAAAACCCGTAGCCGATTTTGCTCCCGTCATCATTACCGAGATGGATTGGGCACCGAGCAAATACAATGCTTCCTGGGGAAAATCAATTACTGGAGAAGTGGGTGGAAAAGGCTTTGGTGCAAACTTTAAATATATCACCGACAATAGTGGAAATGTCAGTTGGCTCTTTTTTTCGGGCATGGAACGGCTGGCAGCCTTTAAGGGTGTGCCCGGAACCGAAGGGAGTTATACATTCCTAAACGATCCGGAAGCATGCATCTGGCCTTGCTATCACTGGTTCAAAGAGTATGCCAACGGTACTACTACACAAGAAGAAGGTACGCTGATCGGTTTGGCTATTGATAACGCCGACCAACATATCGAAATGCTTACCGGAAGTTCCAAACACTTGCTGGTCAAGGCTATTTATGCGAACGGAACAACCTGTTATATTGGTTCCAAAGCTACTTTCACTAGTTCCAATCACACTTGTATTGAGGTAAGCGAAAGTGGAAAAATAGTGGCTATCAAAGAAGGAACAGCAACAATCACCATAAAATATGCCGATGCGCAAGGAAATAGCCAAACCACTTCCTTAACGGTTACCTCGACTACTTTTCCGCTATCGCTTCCGTCATTCAACCCCTCTATCTTTGGAGAAGGTACGTTCAATGAAACCACCAAAACACTCATTACCGGTCAATGGGGATATGGAGGTTGGTATTATGATGGCGGAGTTGATATTTCAGCATACAAATATCTAATAGTAGAATTGTCCGGCGACAATAAATGCGGAGCACAGTTCAACCTCAGAGACGAAAATAACTACTGGGCAAAGGCTGCGGAATACAACTTTAACAACTCGCGCAGGATAGTTGTCGACATCCAGCAAATGTATAAGACAAACGATGACGGAACACGCATTAAAGTTGACCCCACACATATTTATTATGCCGGGTTCTGGACGTTTGGTAATATACCGTTGTCGATTGATAAGGTTTATTTTTCAGAGACAAAATGAATGATATAATGAAATACACAGTAATGATAATGGCGTATATTCTTTACGCCTTGCTGGTTTCCTGCACTCCTTCAAGTACCGAATGGAAACCTTTGTTCAGTGGTGAAAACCTTGATAACTGGGATAAATATCTTGGGCCTCCCTTTCCCGGACTTGAGGAAAGGGCCAAGCAAGCTACTCCCGAGAATATATTCTCTATAATAGAAGTAGATGGAGAAAACGTACTACGTATATCGGGCGAAGTACATGGATCTGTTGCCACGAAGGAAACTTTTGAAAACTATCACTTGCGGTTGGTATTCAAATGGGGCGATGATGTGCCCCACGAAAGAAATAGCGGGCTGCTTTATCACAGTTATGGCGATTTTGGTGCTTCTTATTGGACGTGGATGAGTTCGGTGGAATGCCAACTGATGCACGATAACCTGGGAGATACATATCTGATGACCGATGAAATAACGTGCGAAGCCAGCGTAGACGAAAGCGAAGCCAGGCAATATTATTATCGCCCCGAAGCCATTAAAGTTCCTTTTGGAGTGTATACAAACAGGCGAATGATACGCAAAATGCAAAACGCTGAAAGGCCATTAGGGCAATGGAATACCGTAGATCTCTATTGCTATGGGCAAACAGCCGTACATGTGATAAACGGCAAAACAGTGATGGTGATCGAGAACATCGGAACGAATAAAAACGGAAGTATTACTCCCCTTACAAGCGGAAAAATACAATTGCAATCCGAAGGTGCTGAAATCTATTTCAAAAGCATAGACATCCGTCCCATCACCGGAATCCCGATCGAAGTTATCTCTACCATAGCCTCCAATTGACAAACCGGAGAGTGGGGCGATCAAGGCGATGGTACCTTACGCAACCTTGTTATTGGCACAGATATGTACGTAGGCTGTAGATTAAGCCTATTGGTGCTTTTCTATATACTCTCTAGGCGGTATGCCATATACTTCTTTGAATGAGGTGGAGAAATAGTTGGGGTCAGAGAATCCTGTGAGCGTGGCTATTTCGTTGATATTATGGCGCTTTTCGGCTAATAGGATCGCAGCTTGTTTCAAACGGATGTTCCGCACGAACTGTGTAGTAGTCTGGTTGGTAAGTTCTTTCAGTTTGCGGTGCAGATGTGTCCGGCTGATGCCCACTTCGGCGGTGATGATATCTATTGAGAGTTCGGGGTTGCTCAAGTTGTCATTGATCACCTTCATGATACGCTTCATTAGCTTATCATCGGGTGACTCAATTTCTATCTTATTCAACTTGTCCTCTTGAATCTGCTGACCGCTAAAAGTATTACGCAAGCGTTCGTGGCTACGTATCAGATTTTCTACGGTTCTCTTGAGTAGTTCGATGTTGAAAGGTTTGGTGATGTAGGCGTCTGCCCCCATTTCCAGACCTTCGATATTATCTTCTTCGCGAATCTTTGCCGTGAGTAATATCACGGGAATATGATTGAGGTTGATGTTCTGCTTTATCTTGCTGCAGAGAGTGAAGCCATCCATTTGAGGCATCATGACATCGCTGATTACTAAGTGCGGCGCTTTTTCGAAAAGCATCTTCAGGGCTTCTTTGCCATTTGTGCACTGCTGTACGTAGTATCTCTCTTTCAGTTCGTGGCAGACGTATTTGCGAATTTCCTCGTCGTCTTCCACCACCATGATGCGGTATTTAGTCCGTGGTTTTTTCGGTTCTTCCCAATTTGTTTCCATAGCTTCAACTAGATCGATTTCTGCAGTCTTTGCATTACTTGCACTCTCTTTTTCCGTAGCCATCTCTTCAGCTTTCAGATGTCCACACCCTAAGGGTAAGCGCACAATGAAGCAACTACCAGGTTGTCCGTCCTGGTTATTGCTCACCCTGATACTACCATGATGCATGGTTATAAGTGAGCGAGTGAGGTGCAGGCCTATTCCTGTACCTACGTTCGAATTGTTTCGACTGTTGCGTATCTGATAGAAGCGATCGAAGATATGTTCACGCTCTTGTTCATCTATGCCGATACCACTATCAGTAATCGTGATTTCGACATAGTGGCGGAGTGTGGAAGTGGCTTGGGGATCCTCACCCTGACTTAGCAGTACTTCTATTTTCCCCTTTTCGGGAGTAAATTTGAAGGCATTAGAGAGGATATTGATAATGATTTTGTCGAAGTTATCCGGATCTACCCATACATTCAGTTTCTGCTGGTCACCGTGATGAAATTGCAGGCTGATGTGTTTAGCTTCAGCCATTTGTTGAAAGCTACTACAGATATCGGTGATTGCTTCTACTATATTGGTTTCTTTGAAGAGGAACGACATTTGCCCTTTATCTATTTTGCGCAGGTCCATCAACTGGTTTATCAGCCGAAGAATGCGGTTGGCATTGCGGTCTATGAGGTGATATATGGCTTGTCTCTCTTCGTCCTTGTCACGGGTTATCAGTTTGTGTAATGGGCTTATAATTAGCGACATAGGTGTGCGTATCTCGTGGGAAATATTGATAAAGAACTGCAGTTTGGCTTCATTGATTTCTTCGGCATGGATGTGTTGCATGATTTCTTGTTTGGTGCGGTAGCGATGACGTACTTGCTGCACAATGTAGAGGATGGCTCCTAAGGCTAGTAGTATATAGATGAGGCGACACCACCAGGTGTTCCACCAAGGTGGAGCAATGTAGATGTGTATTTCACGAATGTCGGAATCGAGAGTGTAATCCATGGCTTTTACGCGGAAACAATAATTTCCAGGTTGCAACTTACTGAAGGAGATGCGGTTTACTCCTTGTGGCAGGCTTATCCAATGGCTACTGTTCATGGTATAAAGGTAGCTGATTCGTTCGGGGTTGTTGAACTCCCGGGTGGCAAATTCGATGCTGAATGTATTGTCCGTGTGCGATAGATAGAACTCCGTTGCTTCGAATACCGGACGGTCGATAATCTCGCGGTTTCCCGATTTCATGCCTTTCCTCACCGGTTTATCGTATACTAAAAAATCTGTGATGCGTACGGTCCACTTTTGCCCCGGATTAGTGATGTCTTCGGGACTGAAGTAAGTGATGCCGTTCACGCCTCCCAGCCATATATTGCCTTCTGGGCTCTTGTAGGCGGTATTCTTGGCAAATTCGTTACCTTGTAGGCCATCACTTACATAATAATTGATGAAGTGGTGGTTCTGCAGATGAAAACGTGAGATACCCGTATTGGTGCTTATCCACAGATAGCCATCGTTGTCGGTAATGAGGGCATACACTGTGTTGCTGGGTAATCCTTGCTTTACGGTATAAGTTTTGACTTCTCCGTTAATGCGATTCCATGATGAAAGCCCGTTCGAAGTACCTATCCATATCATTCCTGTTGTGTCTTGGCACACTGTATTGATTATATGTCCATTCAATATATTTTCTGTATGTATCATTTCTTCATTGTTCAAATCAATACAGCTTAGCCCATCGTAGGTACCAATATAGAGCAAATGGTCGGGTGTGTAGAGCATACAACTTATCCAATTATTTATTTTCGTATTGATAATTTCAGGGTAGAGTGTTTGTCCGTTTCTAAGGTTACGGTAGAAGAGGCCAGCTCCCATGGTGGCTATCCATAGTCGTTTCTTATGATCTTCAGCAAAGGCATACACTCGTTGTATGTGGTTCCCGTCTTTGTCTTTCAGATTTTGTTCGTAACTGCAAACTCCATTCTGTTTGTTTATCTGTCCCATGCCGTTGATGAAAGAGCCAAACCACAAAGTTCCTTCCGAATCTTCGTACAGATTTAATATTGTTGCGGGAGCTGTTCCACCTTTGTCGAGTGTGGGGTAATGGATACTTCGGGTGGCATCGGCTGAAAGACGATATAGACCTCCATTATCCGTACCGACCCAAAAGGTATTTTGTGTATCCTGGCAAAGGGCAGTGACACAGTTCTTGCCTATCAGGTTGCGGTTGGCCGATTTGCTGCCGATGTACTTAAATCCGTTGGGTTGTGAAGGAAGAAACATCACCCCTTTCTGGTAAAGAGCCATCCAGAAGTTATCATTATTGTCTTTTAAGAGGGAATGGACCTTACTGTCGGACAGGTCGTAGAAGCTGTTTTCAAACTGATAGTCAATTACGGCATTGCTTCCTTGCTGATAAATTTTCACTCCTTGTCCGTCAGTACAGATATATACCTCATCTTGTTTTCCTATAAAGAGTGCTTTGATAGATAGATTATTTTTTCCCTGATAAGGGGTAAGGTGGAATGAGTCATCAGCGGTATTGTATTGATAGAGCCCTTTGCCCATACAGGCAGCATAGATATTACCTTGTGAGTCTTCGGCCAGATCTGTTACGGGTGTGCCTTTTTCCTGTTCCAAATAATGGTGAATTTGGTTGTTGGGTCCTATACGATAAATACCGTTTTCGCCACGAGTCACCCAGATATTTCCAGTTCTATCTTCCAAAATATAATCGGTGAGTGAAGTAGGAATAGGAATTGAGGGAGTCTGTACTGTGAGTCGGTTGTTGTCAATGTGTAATGTTACTAGTAGACCTCCTGATACCCAAATTTCACCGTTATGTCGTTCCGTCATATCTATGACATTAGCCTGGTAGGCTTTTCCATCGGGCCAAGTGGCAGGTTCCGAAAAACAGTCTGCTGCAATATCATACATCTGCAAACCACTATAAGTGCCTATAAATACTCGACCGTGGCTATCACTGAAAATGGTACGTACATAATTGTGGCTGAGTGAGTGAGGATTGCCCTCTTCATGCCGATATGTTGTGAACTTGGCACCATCGTAACGATTCAGCCCATCTTCGGTAGCTATCCAGATCATGCCGTTAGCATCTTGGTATACTTTGTTGATAAGACTGCTCGAAAGTTGACTATCGGTGGTGAAAAGTTTTCCGGCTTGCCCCAGCATAGCTATGGGAATGAAAAACAGTATTAGAAATAATATCTTTTTCATAATATTGTTATGTGATGAATGATATGCAGTCCGAGTGTTGCATATGCATTGTCTGTTTGAAAAATAAATGTGTTTCTGTCACAAATATAATTATTTTGCTTGATTAAACAATGAAATTTATGACCTTTTTATTGTGGAATAGAGTATTCTTTTTTTCTGTTTGCGGTGCTACTGCATTAACTTTATATTTTTGATTAATGTATTGATTTACATAATGATGTATAATTAGAGCTTATCCTAAAATTCACTTTCTAGAGAGTAAGTGCTAATATTCGGTAATATTTCCTATTTCAGTCTCTTTAGTCTGTCTTAGTTTAGGGAGGGATTTATAAAGGCATACCTTCTTCCTTCCTCAAATAGGGGTATATTGCTTGTTCCCTCGAAATTAGTTAATTAAACTGTTCTTCAGAAGTATATCCCGTTGAAATAAAATATCTATTTATTATGTAGAATAATGTCTTACGTTGTATAATAGTCATTGTGACTTATAAAACTTAAATTAAATAGGTGAGAATACTATTCATCACTTGATAGTAGCATCTCCCGTTCTTTCTTTGTCAGGCTTTTGACAACAATGTCATAAGACTTCCTTACGAGTTCTTTAATTTTCTCGTCAGGCACATCCTGATTGAAGTAAACACTGATCCAGTATTTCTTATTCATGTGCCATCCGGGCTTTATTCCTATATATGTGGTTTGTAATTCTCCAGATTCTTCCGGCTTGCATTTGATGCAGCAAAAGTCAAAGACTTCGATATTGACAAAGCAGAACCATTTATCCGCTACATAAAAACATAGAACATCACAACTGTATTTATCAGGAATATTCGAGAACGGCATTTTCTCATGAACTCCTTTTAATGACAGACAGTATTCTCTAAATTCTTCAATGTTCATTTCTGATAGATTTTTAAACAGTATACGAAGGCAAATATAACAATTTTGGAGGTAATTTCTGATTAAATACCTAATATCTAAAATCAAATATCTGTAATCTAATAAGGATACTTTATTAGTAGCCTAACTTTGTGTTCATATAGAAAGTTAATCTAATATGTATGAATGCTATGTATAACCGACAAACTATATGGGTATTAGTCATGACAATTGTTGTGGTAGCAGGATGCCGGATACCCGATACGGAGAATCCTGTATTCCGTACCATAAGCAATCCTCTTAATTTGAATTACCGTTTCTGTCTCGATGATGTTTCCCGCAGAGATGCTGCAAATCCCTGTATTGTTCAGTTTGAGGACGGTTACTATCTTTTTTTGTTTGGTTCGGGGGGCTATTATTATTCTTCTGACTTAATAGAATGGAAATTAATTGATGACACAAATCTTCCTACAGAAAGCTTTGCTCCTACAGTTGTGGAAATGCAGGGTGAATTGTATTACACTGCTTCTTATGCCACGGATACCATTTATAAAACTGATAATCCGAAGGCTGGAGTCTGGGAAGCGGTAGCTTGCAATTTTCCTCCGGGAATGTTGGAACCAATGCTTTTTTATGATGAAGGAAGATTATACTTGTATGCAGGAGCGGGTAATTCGGTTTCTTTAACCGGAGTAGAAGTCGATCCGCGTACATTTCAATTGTTGGGTGAGCCTTCTCCATTAATTAGAAGTCGCCAACGGGACAATGGATGGGAGACACCCGGTGATCATCACGACTGGATGGATGCGACTCCTTGGTTAGAAGGCATGTGGATGAATAAGCGTGGTGGAAAATACTATTTACAGTATGCTTCTCCCGGTATACAGTTTAAAACTTCCAATGATGGGGTATATGTCTCCGACACTCCGTTAGGTCCATTTACTTTAGCAGAGCACAATCCGCTTGTCTACAGGCCGGAAGGATTTACTACTGGTGCCGGAAATGGAGGAACTTTTCAGGATAAATATGGCAATTACTGGCATGTGGGTACTGTTGCTGTCACCGCCCGGCATTATTTTGAAAGAAGATTGTCTCTGTATCCGGTTTTTTTTGATGAAGATAGCGTAATGTACGCTTATACAGAGCTGGGAGATTACCCGATGATTGTCCCTGACCATAAAATAACTTCTCCTGAGGAACTGTTTCCCGGTTGGATGCTATTGTCCCATAATAAAAGTGTCAGATCTTCTTCCGAACTCAGAAAATATCCGGCATGTTGTGCTGTTGATGAAGATATACGAACCTGGTGGAGTGCCGAAACGGCCGATAAAGGAGAATACCTGTCGGTGGATTTGGGTGAAGAGTGCGAAGTAAACGCCGTGCAGATAAACTTTGCCGATCATGATGCCCATTTGTTCGGGCGGTCAGATAGTATCTTTTATCAATACTATCTGGAGGAGTCTGCAGACGGGAAAAAGTGGAATATTTTGGTAGACAAGTCGGTGAATACAGAGGATGCTCCTCATAATTATATCCAACTTAAAGAAGCCGTGAAGACGCGGTATGTACGGCTTACAAATATTTATTGTCCTTCGGGTAAATTCTCTGTTTCCGGCTTACGTGTATTTGGACGGTCGGATAAACCTTCTCCGCCCCAAACGAAATTTTATCGCATTTGTCGGAATAAAGAGGATAGAAGAAACGTCATATTGAAATGGAGGGAAGCAGAAGGGGCAACCGGCTATGGTATTCGTTTTGGAATCCATCCGGAGAAGTTGTACAATAGCTATATGGTATATAATGATACTGAGATTGAATTGAGGTGCTTGCAGGTCGGACAAACCTACTATTTTGCAGTTGACAGTTTCAATGAAGGAGGCATTACCCGTGGTGATGTAATGAAAGAAGATGAATAATCCTTATGCATGTATGAAGATGAAAAAGTATATCTTGTATTTTCTTTTGGGAGCTTTGGTAAGCGGGTGTGGGGAGAATAATCCTTCGCATGTTTTAGAGGATGTCATCAAGGAAAATCCTCAGTTGGGAGAGGTGCTGAAAAGGTATGAGGCTGATACGCTGAAATTGCGGGCGGCCGAGTTTCTGATAGAGAATCTTCCGTATTATTGTTCGTACGAAGGCGAGCAGGTGGAGCATTATCAGAAACAGTTCGAACTTTACGGTATCGGACTGTATACCCCCGGTGAAGTGCAGGATTCAATCCGGAAAATGTATGGACGCATTAATCTTAGAAAATCAACGGTTAAGCCTGATTTAGAGCTTCCAGCCGGTTTCCTGATAGACAATATTGAATGGGCGTTTAAAGTCTGGAATGAACAGCCGTGGGGTAAAAATGTATCTTTCGCTGATTTTTGCGAATACATTTTGCCTTACAGGATAGAAGACGAGCCTTTAAAACCTTGGCGTGAGAAGGTATACAATGCTTTCAATCCTATATTGGACTCCGTCAGGGCACTTCCTGAGGCACAAGACCCTTTGTTTGTTTCGCGGGTATTGATAGACTCCATTTCCCGGATAAAGTTTCATTTTACAGGGCAGTTCGGAGAGGGTCCGCATATCGGCCCCGACCTTGTGGACTGGCATTCCGGCAATTGCCGTGAGACGGCGGATATGCTGATTTATATTTTCAGGGCTTTAGGCATTCCTTGCGGTTGCGATTATATGCCTTTGCGCGGTGATGGAAATGTGGCTCACTTCTGGAATTTTATATTGGATAAGAATGGTGAGTCATATTATATGTATGAAACCGGTATGTTGGAACCTGTCCGTAAATATTGGGGAATAAAATCCAAGATCTATCGGCAAACATTCAGCCGGAATGAAGATATAGTAAAGGATATGCGGAAAGATGCGGAAGCGGTTTATCCTTCATTCCGGTTTCCCCACTTTATAGATGTGACGCGACTGTATAGCGGTAAGCGCGCCCGGAAGCTAAATATACCTCGTGAGAAACTTTTTCATAAAGTTCCGGAAGCTGAAGTAGTGTATTTGTGCAGCCCTGCATGGATGGATTGGGAGCCTATAGCGTGGGCGCATCCCGGAGAAAATGATGTTTCCTTTGATGATGTGGAAGGAGGGATTGTACTCCAACTGTCTGTTTATAAGCATGGGCGGCTCATTTCGGTATCGAATCCGTTTGTCCTTGATGGAAGCACCGGAGGTGTCCATTATTTTGAGGGTTCGGATGAAACGGAAGAAATAAAGCTTCTGAATAAGTATCATCAGTTTATTGAGCCTTTTGCACAACGCATGGTTGGCGGGGCATTTGAGGGCAGTAACCGCGCGGATTTTCTTCAGAAAGATACTTTGTACGTAGTGAAGGAGGCTCCGGTACGCTTGTATAGTGTTGTGAGGTTAAATAATACAAAGCCCTATCGATACGTACGATACGTGGGGCCCGAAAATGGCTACTGCAATGTTTCGGAAGTTGCATTTTATGAGAGTCCGGCGGACACTTGTGCTTTACAGGGTAGAGTTATCGGTACTCCTAATGGGCAAAATGGGGATGGAAAGCATGATTACCGGAATGTTTACGATGGCGACCCTTATACCTCTTTCGATTATTATCAGCCGACCGGTGGATGGGCAGGGCTCGATTTAGGGCGTCCTTGTTTAATCCGGAAAATAATATTTACTCCCCGTAACCGGGATAATTATGTGCGCGAGGGGGATACGTATGAACTGTTCTATTCTTCAAAAGGAGAATGGATTTCTATCGGTGAACAGATACCTGCCTCCGATTCCTTACTTTATACGGTTCCTAAAGGGGCTTTGCTCTATCTGAAGAATCATACTCGTGGGAGTGATGAGAGGATTTTTGAATATGAGGAGGGGAAACAGAGATATTGGTGACAATGTTTATTTGATAATTTAAAATATAGAAAAATATTACTCAGTGATTAAATAAATATTATTTAAAGTAGGATGATAAAGTTAAATAAATAGAGAATTACTATGGAAACAAATATGATTATAGTGAAAAAGGAACTTTTGAATAAGTTATTATCCAAAAATTATCTAGATGAAACGGATTGGGAGGAATTGGAAGATTCAGTAAACCTATTGCAAAACAACTTTACGTGTAAATTATGTCAAAATTTCCCAATGCTTTCGAGGGATGATATTCATATTATACTTTTGCTATATGTTGGCATGAAGAATATTGAGATTGCAAAATTATTACATATCCTTCCAAGATCTTTCCGTATGAGGCGTTGTCGTTTAAAAAAGAAAATGAAAATAGATTGTGATTCGTTACCGGAGTTTATTAAAAGGTTGTTTAAATCAGAAATATAGTTCAAAGCGTATACAAATTTCATATTAGTGGTTTTGTATACGCTTTGATTTTGGTTTCCTTGTATGAAAGGGCTATCTATGCAATAAATTTAAAATGAGAAGCCGTTATGTAATATTGAAAATCTAGTAGTGTGGAACCTAAAAAATAGTTAGATGTCAATTGTAATTTTAGAATATGAGTTTTAAGTCAATAACTATATCTATAGTTTCTACCTTTGTTTTTTGCGGGGTGCTTTGCAGTACTTTTGTGAATTATGGGGCGAATGATTGCTACTTCTTGCTTTTTCCTTTGATGGTAAGTATAGGAGTAACAAGCTTGTTGGCTTTTATATTATCGATTCTAAAAGGAAATAATTTTCGATTCAAACTGCCAGATGTGTTGATAACTGCTGGAGTTTTCTATTATTTAATGCGGTATGACTATCAATTGCATTTAGCGGACTGGAAAGTGATTTATGCTGCTATACTATTACTGTTGTGGTATGTGGTACGAATAATTTTTTCCTCTTTACAGGTATCAAAGAATATAGTATCTGTTGGGATTGTTGGAATCGGTTGTATGTTGGCTGGTTGGGGGTTGCTACAACTTTATAGTTTCTGCCATTCTAATCATCTTCTTTTTTGTATTACGGGACCGTTCTTCAATCCTGGACCTTATTCAGGATATCTGGCAATGTTGCTTCCTCTCTGTCTTCATAGTTTGTTGTCTGCTCAAGGTTGGCGACGTTATTGCTGGTTGGGGGCATTAGCTCTGATGCTTTGTATCGTACCTGCTACTATGAGCCGTTCGGCTTGGTTGGCAATAGGAATTAGCCTATTGTGGATTTGGGGAATGCACAAAGGTTGGTTGATGGCTTGTAGGAGTTATGCTAGGCAATTTCCACGTAAGGCAGCAAGCTTTATTTTGACTGTTTGTATGCTTATGGCTTTAATTTTTATATTGCTTTTTCAATTGAAAGCAGATTCTGCACGAGGACGCCTTTTAATATGGAAGAATACCTGTACTGCGGTGATGGAAAAGCCACTTATGGGATATGGACCGGGAAGTTTCCAAATGGTTTATGGAAAGGCGCAAGCTGCTTATTTTGCAGCAGGTAATGGTACAATGGAGGAAAAAAGAGTGGCAGGATATGCTGAATATGCATTTAATGAATATTTGCAATTTGGTGTAGAAGGTGGAGGAATTTTGTTACTACTGATTTTATTGTTTGAGGTGTCTGTCTTTAAACAAGGAATTGCCCATAAGCAATATGGTTTCTGCGGAGCGCTGTTTGCACTGGCAATATTTGCTTTTTTTTCTTATCCTTTACAAATTCTACCTTTTGGCATGGTATGTGTACTCTTCTCAGCTGCATGTGTATCAGGGTATGAAAAAAAAATACAAATCGAGAAGAGAAATTTATTAATATTACCTCTTTCATTATTGTTTTGTAGTGGTATTGGATTCGGGATTTATAAAATGCGTGGTTTAAATGAACTTGGCGAACGGTGGTATAATGCAAATATGTTATTTAATAGCCAGATTTATGTTGCTGCATCTAAGGGTTATGAATATTTGTACTCCTATCTGAACTACAATCCAAAGTTTTTAATGAGTTATGCTGGCTCACTTTATTCTGAAGGTAGATATTTGGAAGCATGTAATGTATTGGAACGTGCTAAATTGATAAGTTGCGATTCTTATATTTGGAATATGCAAGGGTGCTATTATCAGGCGGCTGGTTATTATCAATCAGCTGAATATTGTTTTGAGCAATCATTGTTCTTGACTCCAGAGCGTCTTTATCCTTATTATTTATTGGCGAAACTTTATGCTGAGCCTAAGTTTTTGAACAGAGAAAAAGCGAGGCAAATGGCTGTTGTCGTCATGACTAAATCTCCCAAGATTTATTCCAAGGCTATTGATGAGATGAGGAAAGAGATGGAGCAGCTATTATTTAAATAATTTTATTACTAATAATCTTTGTTATTATGAAGAAGAATCTGAAATTGATTGTGTTTGCAATCGTGTTGTGCGCAGTATCCGCACTGAATGTAAAAATCATGCTTGATACGGAATACTCAAGTGATTTGTTGATGACGTCGTTGGCTGCGATTGGGGAAGGTAATTGGGATGGTGAAGGAGGAGGTGACTTTCCTACAGATCCTTTTCCTGGTAGTGGACAAAAAGCATATAAAAAAGTGACAAGTAATTATTATGAATATTCATATTCATATTTGTTTAGCGAGGGAATGGATAGTTATTTTCAGGAGTATAGGACTCCTGTAACTGAGATTGATTGTCCTGGTGTTGGTGAAGTAATATGCTCTAGATCAGTGATTTATGGCGCATCTGAAAAACAGGGAATTGTCTGTAACCCGTATTAAAATGAAAAACAAGACTTTAATGATAATATATTTTACCATTGCCTTTATTGGAGTGGTAGGTTGTGGCTTAAATGTACAAAAGACAGAAAACAAAATGAACGTTCTATCATTGTCCGAAATGCAATTGACACTGATAGATACGTTTTTTTTTCAGTCAACGATGGTTATTCCGCTAGAGACGAATGACAGTACTTTAATCCAAAATATAAATAGAATATGTTTGAGTAATGATACTCTCTTTGTTTTAGACTCCAAATTAGGAAAAGTAGTGATGTTTGATATGGAAGGACGCTGTGTTGGTAAAATCCATAATATTGGTAATGGTCCTCGGGAGTATATACAGATTAGTGATATTTGTATACATCCATTAAAAAAGATGATTGCATTGCTATGTAGCCAACCTTATAAAATTATGTATTATACATATCTTGGTGAATTCATAGAAGAAGTTACTTATTCTGATTTTTATAGTGAGTTTTTTATTCAGGGAGGTACTCTCTATTGCTATGACTCTGGAGTTATGGGAAAGAAGAAACTTGGAGTATTTACATATCCTATGGAATGGAAGAAGAATATTGATTTGGAAACTGGATTGTTCTTTGATGCAGAATCTAAAGGAGAAAGCTATTGCTTCTCGAAGGGGAAGAGAATGACAGTAAGTAGCGATGTAACTTTCACTTGGCCATTTGATTATTCCATTTACAGTGTTAGGGATGGTGAAGTATATGAAAAGTATAAGATAGATCTTAAGGAGCATCAACTACCAAAAAGTATATTCAATGCTAATCTTTCTCCATTAGATTTCATAGATTTATGTGATGAGAAGAAGTATTTGTACACAATAGAAAATATAGTAGAGAATTCTGATTATTTGCTTTTTGGAACTAACAAAGACATTTTTGTATATGACAAGGACGTGTATAAATTGACTGGATATAGTTTTATTGTCAATACAGTATTGCAGGAAGGAAAAGCTAATTATCTATCATTAAATCACCCAAACCTAATAGCACAAGTCTGGCAACCAAGTGTTTTTAAACGGTGTATTAATAAAAGAAAAGAAAGAGATGGAAATTTGGAAAAGATCGACAAACAGTACCTGCAGGTATATGAATCTATTGTAGAGGAAGATAATCCTATATTAGTAATTTATGAATTGCCACATCGAAATTAGTTGATATATATCCTCTAAATTGAACTGGATTGATATGTTTTGATATATCAAAACAATTTTGTTTTATTACTTGCTTAGTTTCTATGATTAGAGATGAGAAAAAATGTATTATATTCTTTATTTATTCTGCTTTTTTGTGTGTGGGTATATAAATATTTATCCTATAAGAAAAGTATTTGTAAACTTTTAGATATAGCTGAAAAACGAGAAGTAAACTATCGTAAGCAAATAAAAGAGCGGGAAACAGTTATCTATGCTATGAGAGAAAATATTGATATACAAATTCAAAATGAAGGGCTTAGTTTGGATTCAAATATTATAATAAATGAAGGCTCTGGTAAAATTAGCTATCTTAAGAACGTTATACAAGAAAACTGTCTTATTGTAAGGTTGGGAGAAACAAACTGTCAGCCTTGTGTAAATGCATTAATGACAATATTGCAAAAACAAAAAGTACATCGTATAATTTTCTTGGTAGATTATGAAAATGAATTATTTATCTATAATTTAAGAAAATATAGACCACAATCTCACTTTTATAAAAGAGGATTATTGCCGCTTCCTATAGATAGTTTAAATATCCCTTATTTGTTTGTTTTAGATAAAGACTTGGTTATTAAACATCTTTTTATACCTAATAAGGAAATGTTGGATCAGACTACTCAATATCTAAGGAATAGATTCGGAATCTTGTGATAATAATGTTCATATCATAGGAGTAGTTGGTTACGATCTTTGTGGTTGAGAAGGTGTCATGATGAAGTATGAAGAATATATTAATGTGTGTACATAATGATAGAAATTATTTTTTTGTAGCGCACAAATAGTATTTTATTACTAATTCTTTTTTCATGTAAAAATGAAAATCACATTTCATGGAGATGATGAGATGGAACAATAACTTTTTGCCTTTGCAGATGGATTTGGAAGATTCAAATCTTTCTTATATTTTAAAAAATATGTAGTTAATAATGCGTATATATCTTGGTGGTGTGAAAAATAAAATAATTTTTTTTTGATAAAATAACTTATGAAATTGTTTTCTAAGCAGTGTTTAAAACGTTTGGGGTGGGGAATATTGTGGTGTTTAGGTCTTGTACAAGTTTATGTTTTCATTCGTCTTTATTGGCTGGTATCATGTGTTATCCCTACTTATTCCATGTCACCGACTTTACTTGCTGGAGATTACATAATATCTTCCTTACGCATCCCGGGAAGGCGATTGGTGAAGGAAGATAATATTCGTTTGGGGCATTATCTTATAAGTCGGAAAAAAGGCGATCGCAGTGTGCGTGTAGGTGATGTGGTGGTATTTAACTTCCCCTATTCTAAAGGAGAGGAACAAATGAGAATGAACTTTGACTTGTATTTTTGTAAGCGGTGTGTAGCTATTCCGGGAGAAACTTATATTTGGGAATGGGATGCAGTTTCAGACAGTGTATATCTTCCTCGTCAGGAAGAGGTAGTTGTTATTGATTCATTGAATTTTCGGCATTATAATCGTTGCATAGAGTATGAAACAGGGATAATGCCGAAGCTCCTTAATGGCACAGTAATGCATGCCGATACATTGATGCATAGTTACCGTTTTAAAAATAATTATTATTTCATGCGTGGTGATAACTGCGTTGACTCTTATGATTCGCGCTTTTGGGGAATATTACCAGAAGATTTTATATTAGGGACAGGGCAATTTATATGGTTTTCTAAAGATAGAGATATGGGCAAAATTCGTTGGGAAAGGATGTTTAGGAAGTTATGAGTTTTATAAAGTGATTTCTTTTTATAGAAGAAACTGATGAGAGCATGCTGAATAAAGTGTATATATTGAGTGATGGTAGTGTATGAATCAAAAATAATTTTATGAAACATTTAATTTATCTTTTATTATTTGTATTCTGTTTGTTTGGGCAAGGATGCACCAATGATGATACTATCATTGAGGACTGCCCTTCTCAGAAGTGTGGAATGACTCCTGAGGAGGTGGAAGTGAGGGTTGAAGAGATTCGAGAAAAATACCCTGATATTAAGAATTGGTATTATGAAGTCAAAGACTATGATTCGATATCAAACAAAGATCTTGATTTATTAGAAGAAAAAATCAAGAAATTGTCTGAATGGGTAGACGAAAATGAAGTTAAGGATCAGTAAATGATAAAAGAGTGATTCTACTAAAATAATAACTAATGATCAATAATATGAAGTATTCATTTGTTTTGAAATACATTATAGGAGGTGCAGTAGTTGCTTTTCTATTGCAGTATCTTTTCAATGAAAAAGATATAACATTTTGGATGATCGTATGTCTTACGATAGCTGTTATGGTTGCTATTCATATGTTAGTTCGTGTTTTTTCTATTATCAAAGAAAAATAGGTAAAACAAACATTAGCTGTGAGTTTCCATTTCATAGAAGGAAATATATAGCACTTTGAACAGATAGAATTAAAAAAAGGAGCGAAAGGCTTGAAGTTTTAAATGTGTCTGCAATATGTAATAAATCAATGATAAAAGAAATTATTAAATATGCGTTAGGGCTTTTAATGGCACTAATATCGGGGTATATAATACAGATATACACGTGTCGATGGTTTGGGATTGAAGAACCTACAATTATTCACTCTCTTTTTACCGGTGCATTGGGATTTTGTGTGGGTATATGGGTGGTTATGATTAAAAATTATCAAATTAAAAAAAGTGATAGAGCTTTGTATAATAAGTGATTATGATAGGCTTTGAAATAAGTATAAATGGTCGAGAACCTATAGTTGCCGCTTCAGATTATTTTGTATTTGCGGATTTGGCATTCGGATGTTCTTCCGGCAGAATCAAAATAAAAGGAAGTGATGGTCTGCATTATCTCACTTGGCTCACAGAGAAGTTGGAAGAAGGTGACAGAGTCTTGATAAAAATGGTCAATACGGATAAGGTATCGCCTGTCTTGATAATTGAAGATTGTGATCGCAATGAGATGAAAAGGAGATACGAACAATTAAAAATGGAATTACAAGGGAAGGGACTTATATAGCATGAAAGGGATTATTGTGAAATGGAGGGATACTGTTTGGAAAGCGAGTATTCCAAATAGTGAAGTCAGTCTTATGATAATGCAACATGGATATGATGGAGGCTATTGGAATATCGGAGGTTTGAAAATGCCCGAAGAAATACATGTTACATGGAATGGAGGGGAGTTTAAAATAGGGGATGAAATAGGAGTGGAATTTGCGGAATTGGATGAAGTTGCCTCTCCTGTTGCAGAAGAAAGTCATGAAAGTCTCCTGAAGAAAGCATGTTTATTGAGTGATGATAACGACGACGTTTGGAATCGTAAACTTGATACCTATTATCGGTTGAAGAAGGAATTGGAGGAAGAAGGGGTTATTGAAAGAGAGTAGTTTTTTTACTGAACCGTTGATAATAATATTAAAATGGATAAGAAAATAGTACTATTAATAATCTTGCTTCTCGTAGGAGGAAGAACCTTCTCTCAAGTACATTACAGTATTGAGGGAAGTACAAATCACGAATATGAAGGCCGAAAAGTTGCTCTGGTTATGTTGGAAGAGGATAATCGGCAGGCTGATAGTACGAATGTCGTGAATGGAAAATTCATTTTTAAAGGAGAGTTGCTACAGCCTTGCTGGGCGGCTGTATGCATTGATGGTATGGATGGGATTTTCACCGTACTTGAGAATGGGAATATTCGCATTTGTACAGATGGTAAGGAGGGTTGGTGCGAAGGCACTCCGATTAATGATGTATTTCAAAAGAGTTGGAAAGAGTATCAGGTGCTAAATCAAGCTGGTATAGATGCTTTTAAGAAATTGGATAGTCTGAATGTTGAAACTGAAAGGAAAAAGAAATTATATGCAATTACCCGTGAAAAGGTGATAAAACAAACAAAGGAATTTATAAAAAGAACTGTTTATGAGAATCTTGATAATATAATTCCTGCATTTTGGATTCGCATTTTTCAGGAACAGATTACCGTTGACGAATTAAACGCTATGCTTGCCGATGCCTCTCCCATGCTGAAAAACAATCGGTTTATAACAAAGCTGCTTAGTGTGCAAGAAGGCAGTAATTTTGTTGATTTTAAAGTGGAATTACCGGACGGCACAAAAGTATATTTGTCGGATTATATAGGGAATGGGCATTATGTGCTAGTGAATATCTGGGCTTCGTGGTGTGGGGCTTGCATTGTAGAGTTACCGGAAATCAGAAATGCGGGCGAGAAATATGCTTCCAAAAATCTGAAGTTATTATCTATCTCAATAGATCGTGATAGGAAAAACTGGGAAAAAGCACTTAAGCGGTTAGGGCTTCCTTGGACACAAGTACTGGCAGATTATTCGTTTGTGAATTCGTATGGAATAAATAAAATACCGGTATTGATGCTGATATCACCCGACGGAATAATTCTTAAAAGAAATTTCAGTATAGAGGATTTGAATCGTCTTTTCCAAAACTGAAAGGCGTAGGGTAGGTATGCATTCTATAAATGAAATAACTATAACGGAGATTACTTGTTCGCCAATGATCATGTAATGTAAATATAGATAATATGAGACATTTGATTATTGTATTCAGTGAAATCTTATTAGTATCTTTAAACTTTTATATTATTCTAAAGAACCCTTTGGAAAAAGAGTATAAGACGCCTGTAACATTACTTATTTGGGTGTTTGTTATGATAACAGTGGACTGTTTTTTGAAGAAGAAAAAATATTATAAAGAAATGCGATACATTATAAGTCAATTGTTATATATGATAATTTATTCGATACAACCATAATCAGATGATGAAGTTGCAAGTGATTGTGTTAAAACTTACTTTATGCTATTGTGCAAATGTAGATTTTATTACAGAATAATTCTGATTAATATTTATGAAAAATGCACTAATAATTCTTTTTCTCTTTCTCTTTTTGGCTTCTTGTGATAGAAGAGGGAAAAATGATATTGTATCTCCTATTGATAAAAATGACTCGCTATATATTATTGATATTGATAATATAACCAAGGATAAATATGTGAATTTTTCGTCTTATTTTAAGAGTGCTAAGACTATTATTCTTGAAACGAATGAAAATTGCCTTATAAATAATGTTAGTAACATTAGAGTGGTGGATGACTTTGTTATAATAGTGGATAATGATCAACATCCCGGAGGAATATTTGTCTTTGATAAGACTGGGCATTTTATACATAAAATAGGGAAGGTTGGTCAAGGTCCGGGGGAATATGTTTACGTTACTGATGTGAGTATTGATTTTAATAAAAAAGAACTCTATTTGTTTGATTCTTATAATGATAGAATAAACAGATATGATATAAAAACAGCCCGGTTTATTAGTTCTATGAACATTCATGATAATGGATTGGGAATCTCTTATATAAACTTTATTGATAATGAAATATTTGCTAATGCCATACCTTATTCAAAGACCGAAGATTCTTTTTTATTGCAGAAAATAGATAAATCAACAGGCAAATGCGTAAACTCTTATTTGAAGTCTTCCGAATATAATAGAGGATGGAATGAACTATTTCTGAGAACCGGTGGTCTTTTTTATCCAGTAACCAGTACTAATTCTAAATATGTAGAGATGTTTATGGATACCATTATTTCCATAGAAAAAGAGAGCATAAAACCGTTTCTTGCGTTTAAAGCAAAAAATTGGATTACTTCTAAAGATATTGATGAGTTGATTAAGTGTCAGGAGGAAGGCAATGAATCTTCATTTCATCGAATATTATTCGAGAAAGATATTTCATATAATATTAATCATTATTTTGAAACTGAAAGTATGATTGGTTTTCAATATTATAATAATATGAGTATGCCGTATGTTATGTATGATAAAGTAACGAATACTGTACGGACTACTGATCTTTTTCAAGACGATATTGTATTTGATGTTGATGGAGTAATTTTGACTACATTTGCTTTCTCGGATTCGAAAGGAGTTTATGGTTATGTTAAAACTGACCAAATACAGTTTCTTTTAGATTTTTTACATGCAGGTAAAGTGAAGGCTAATTTGGATAAGATAGATGATTTAAGGAGGTTAACTGAAGATTCAAATCCTGTGATATTTTATTATGAATCGCTGCGTTAATTGGCGTTAATGAATTCTTGCGACTTATTTATCTATGCTATTTTTTACAAAGCGATTTGTATTATTGCTATATTTTCAAGGTATGAATAAGATTATTTATTTACATTTAAGCACTCTCTTGGGTGCAATATTTCCTTTTGGGGGTATAATTTTTCCATATATATGTTGGAGAGTGCAAGCACAGTCTGGTGATGAGGATGATGGCATCGACATACAAAAATACTAAACCTCTCGTAATATTTCTCATAGCAAACATGGTGATAACTTTGCTATGAGGGGATGTATTACGATAGAACTTCTGCTGTTGTTTTTTGTAAAGCCTGTTGGAATGTTTTTCAATAATAATCTTATGGCTGCAAGATTTACCATTTCCTCTGCCGAATCGAATGTCAATTCCTTCAATAACTTAAAGCGTATACAAATTTTGCATTAGCGGATTTGTATACGCTTTGAGTTTGGTTTAGTTATATGAAATGGCTATCTATGCTGTTAATTTTAAATCAACCATAAATTTTATCGTTATGAAGTACTTATTGGGTTTGTTAATAGTAGTCTGTGTGGGTTGGCAAAGCTGTGCCAATGATAATAATATCATTGAGAACTATTCTTCTCAGAAGTGTGGAATGACTCCTGAAGAAGTGGAAGCGAAGGTCGAAGAAATTCGAGAAAAATACCCTAACATTAAGAATTGGTATTATGAAGTCAAAGACTATGATTCGATATCAAATCAGGATCTTGTTCTATTAGAAAAGAGAATAAGAGAGATGTCTGAATGGGTGGATGAACAGGAGAATTTGTAATATGTAATAAATCAATGATAAAAGAAATTATTAAATATGCGTTAGGGCTTTTAATGGCACTAATATCGGGGTATATAATACAGATATACACGTGTCGATGGTTTGGGATTGAAGAACCTACAATTATTCACTCTCTTTTTACCGGTGCATTGGGATTTTGTGTGGGTATATGGGTGGTTATGATTAAAAATTATCAAATTAAAAAAAGTGATAGAGCTTTGTATAATAAGTGATTATGATAGGCTTTGAAATAAGTATAAATGGTCGAGAACCTATAGTTGCCGCTTCAGATTATTTTGTATTTGCGGATTTGGCATTCGGATGTTCTTCCGGCAGAATCAAAATAAAAGGAAGTGATGGTCTGCATTATCTCACTTGGCTCACAGAGAAGTTGGAAGAAGGTGACAGAGTCTTGATAAAAATGGTCAATACGGATAAGGTATCGCCTGTCTTGATAATTGAAGATTGTGATCGCAATGAGATGAAAAGGAGATACGAACAATTAAAAATGGAATTACAAGGGAAGGGACTTATATAGCATGAAAGGGATTATTGTGAAATGGAGGGATACTGTTTGGAAAGCGAGTATTCCAAATAGTGAAGTCAGTCTTATGATAATGCAACATGGATATGATGGAGGCTATTGGAATATCGGAGGTTTGAAAATGCCCGAAGAAATACATGTTACATGGAATGGAGGGGAGTTTAAAATAGGGGATGAAATAGGAGTGGAATTTGCGGAATTGGATGAAGTTGCCTCTCCTGTTGCAGAAGAAAGTCATGAAAGTCTCCTGAAGAAAGCATGTTTATTGAGTGATGATAACGACGACGTTTGGAATCGTAAACTTGATACCTATTATCGGTTGAAGAAGGAATTGGAGGAAGAAGGGGTTATTGAAAGAGAGTAGTTTTTTTACTGAACCGTTGATAATAATATTAAAATGGATAAGAAAATAGTACTATTAATAATCTTGCTTCTCGTAGGAGGAAGAACCTTCTCTCAAGTACATTACAGTATTGAGGGAAGTACAAATCACGAATATGAAGGCCGAAAAGTTGCTCTGGTTATGTTGGAAGAGGATAATCGGCAGGCTGATAGTACGAATGTCGTGAATGGAAAATTCATTTTTAAAGGAGAGTTGCTACAGCCTTGCTGGGCGGCTGTATGCATTGATGGTATGGATGGGATTTTCACCGTACTTGAGAATGGGAATATTCGCATTTGTACAGATGGTAAGGAGGGTTGGTGCGAAGGCACTCCGATTAATGATGTATTTCAAAAGAGTTGGAAAGAGTATCAGGTGCTAAATCAAGCTGGTATAGATGCTTTTAAGAAATTGGATAGTCTGAATGTTGAAACTGAAAGGAAAAAGAAATTATATGCAATTACCCGTGAAAAGGTGATAAAACAAACAAAGGAATTTATAAAAAGAACTGTTTATGAGAATCTTGATAATATAATTCCTGCATTTTGGATTCGCATTTTTCAGGAACAGATTACCGTTGACGAATTAAACGCTATGCTTGCCGATGCCTCTCCCATGCTGAAAAACAATCGGTTTATAACAAAGCTGCTTAGTGTGCAAGAAGGCAGTAATTTTGTTGATTTTAAAGTGGAATTACCGGACGGCACAAAAGTATATTTGTCGGATTATATAGGGAATGGGCATTATGTGCTAGTGAATATCTGGGCTTCGTGGTGTGGGGCTTGCATTGTAGAGTTACCGGAAATCAGAAATGCGGGCGAGAAATATGCTTCCAAAAATCTGAAGTTATTATCTATCTCAATAGATCGTGATAGGAAAAACTGGGAAAAAGCACTTAAGCGGTTAGGGCTTCCTTGGACACAAGTACTGGCAGATTATTCGTTTGTGAATTCGTATGGAATAAATAAAATACCGGTATTGATGCTGATATCACCCGACGGAATAATTCTTAAAAGAAATTTCAGTATAGAGGATTTGAATCGTCTTTTCCAAAACTGAAAGGCGTAGGGTAGGTATGCATTCTATAAATGAAATAACTATAACGGAGATTACTTGTTCGCCAATGATCATGTAATGTAAATATAGATAATATGAGACATTTGATTATTGTATTCAGTGAAATCTTATTAGTATCTTTAAACTTTTATATTATTCTAAAGAACCCTTTGGAAAAAGAGTATAAGACGCCTGTAACATTACTTATTTGGGTGTTTGTTATGATAACAGTGGACTGTTTTTTGAAGAAGAAAAAATATTATAAAGAAATGCGATACATTATAAGTCAATTGTTATATATGATAATTTATTCGATACAACCATAATCAGATGATGAAGTTGCAAGTGATTGTGTTAAAACTTACTTTATGCTATTGTGCAAATGTAGATTTTATTACAGAATAATTCTGATTAATATTTATGAAAAATGCACTAATAATTCTTTTTCTCTTTCTCTTTTTGGCTTCTTGTGATAGAAGAAGGAAAAATGATATTGTATCTCCTATTGATAAAAATGACTCGCTATATATTATTATGAATCGCTGCGTTAATTGGTATTAATATAATAAAACCGGAGTTTTGCTGGGCTGGTTGATAAATAGGATAATCAAGACATGTTATGATTAAAATAGGGAGGATGCTTAAAAGTTAAGCGTAAGTGGTATTACAATAACTCTATTTATTGCAGCGATATACTATTATTCCATTTTATTCAGTTCATTTCGTAGCCATATCTCAAGTTCTTTCTTGGAAGGAAGTTTAAGCATATACTGCGAGATAAATAATTTTTCGTCTATACCGGTAGTGGCATATTCCACCATTTCCTTCCCTGCATTTGTACAGAGTAGGATGCCTACTGGAGGATTATCACCCGGTACCATCAAATTCTTACGGTAGTATGCAAGATACATATTCAGTTGCGCCACATCCTTGTAGTCAAGTTCATGCGACTTCAATTCTAAAATTACGCCACAATGGAGAAGGCGATTATAGAACAGCAAATCATAAAAGTAGTAATTATTATCAATCAGAATGCGTTTTTAGCGAGATTCAAAATAAAATCCTGTTCCGAGTTCTAACATAAACTCCTGTAAATGATCCATCAAGGCCGATTCTAAATCAGATTCTTCAACCACATCTTTTGCATTTAGTCCCAAAAACTCAAATGTGAAAGGAGACTTAATTACTTCTTGAAGATTGGTTTGCATTGTTGTCTGATTAACCAAAGCACTGAGTGCAGATTTATCACGGCTTAATCCGCTACGTTGAAAGTAGTGGCTACCAATCTGCCGCTTCAGTTCACGCACGCTCCACATTCCTTTAATGCATTCCATCTCATAGAAAGTCCGTTCAATATCGTCAAGAGGAATTAATTGAATGAAATGCGTATAAGATAATCGCTCAAAAAGCATTTGTTCCGAAACCGTACATGGTGTTTCTTTCAATTGGCCAATCAGTGATTGGCTAATTTCATCAAATTGAATATCAGCTATTTCCAATTGGCCAATCACTGATTGACCAATGGAGATTAACTGTGTAGAGTATTCTTTTATGGGTAAAATAAGGCGCGTATAAGCCTGATAAAACTGGCGATATAATTTTAAATTAGTATATGAAAAGCTATTCTCATTCAACTTTAATGCCAATTTTTTTAGCAACATCTCACCATATTTAGCCCGGTCATTTCCGTTTTGCTCATAATGAACAATATAATAACCTATCAACCAATTACGGCAAGTCACATGTTTATTGATTGCATTTGCTGCGCTTTGGCGCAATAGTTGATTGACAGACTGAATCTTTTGAGCCAAAAGTTCAAATGACTCATGTTGACCATTGATATATATTTTCTCCATTCTGAACTCTTCTATTAATAAATGTACTGCAAAAGTAGTATAATTCACTCATGTTTCGTAAGAAAATCCTATGCCTTTTTTATGCAAGCATGTCAACGTATCTCATTAACTTGCGAAACTTGAATATATTATGAATCGCTGCGTTAATTGGTATTAATATAATAAGCCGATGACGAAAAATTATGAATCAGTGCTGATAAAAGTACCAAATTCTCGATTATAAGTGATTTAGCAAAATTTGTATACGCTTTCATTTAGCTTTTCTTGTACAAAAGAACTATCTATGCAATAAATATCACAGATTATTTAAAAACTAGGTAACTATATATTGCCTTACAGTGTGAATCCTTGTTAAGCAATGGAGTATATTAAACTATAATTCCCCAATAAATCTTATAATCGTTTATAGGGGGATTTGCTGTAAGATAATATATAGTCACCATGCCCATAGGGCTATAATTCAGATATATACCCAATTATTCAATTAACGAAATTTATTGTATATTTGTACAAGTGAATAATAAATAAAATGTTTAACCGCTTAAAGTTTAATAAATTAGTTCAAGCAAAAAAAGATTTGAACTTGTTAAATTTTAGGCACTATACGAACACAGGCAAATTGCTTAGACACATATATCCTAAATATTAGATTCACCTTTTCATAGATGATAACTTGTTAAAGGTTCAAATCTTTTTCTATTTGAATTTATTTTATCGCTTAGTTTACTCCTTTGTGAAATAATCACGAAGGAGTTTTTTTTCTGTATTCCTCTTTGTCAATGCTGATGATGAATGAGTTGTATATTATTGGATGTTGATAAAATTATTCTCCTTAAATCCTTTTTAATAGCTTTCACACCCTCCTTTTTTACCTTTGCAACATAAGAAATAATTAATAATCAGTAGTTTAGCGCTTAATTTGTATGTTGAAATTTAATTCATTAATTGAGCTTCTTAGAGTATTTCCAAATGAAGAATCATGTATTATTTATCTTGAAAAATTGCGTTGGAAGAATGGTAAGGTTAAATCTCCATTTGATAAGAAATCACAAGTATATCATTTAGGTAATCATAGATATATGTGTAAGAATACCCAAAAGATTTTTAATGTAAAGAATGGTACAATGTTTCATGGAACAAAATTGCCTTTAAGGAAATGGTTTGTCGCAATATGGTTACTTATATCTCATAGAAAAGGAATTTCATCCTTACAACTATCAAAGGATTTAAAGATAACTCAAAAAACTGCTTGGTATATGTTACAAAAAATAAGAACCTGCTTAATCTGTAAAAACCAAGGAATGCTTAGTGGAGAGGTCGAATGTGATGAGAGTTTTGTCGGGGGCCGAAACAAAAATAGACATTGGAATAAAAAAGTTAAAAATTCTCGTGGAAGAAGTTTTATAGACAAAACTCCTGTTTTTGGAATGTTACAAAGAAATGGAAATATAATCTGTAGAGTAGTAAAGAATACATCACAAAAGGAGATTACTCCCCATATTTTAAAATTCGTAGATAGGAATTACACTGTCTTATATACTGATGAATGGCAAGGATATAATGCAGTAAGAAAATTGTATCATCATTACTCTATTGACCATGGAAAAGGACAATATGTTGATGGTAGAATTTACACTAATACTATTGAGGGATTTTGGTCCATATTCAAAAGGGGAATTATTGGAATATATCACCATTTGAGTAGAAAACATTTACAATTATACGCAAATGAATTTGCTTTTAGATATAATACAAGAAAGATGAGTGCTTATAGCCGATTTAGATTACTCTTACGTAATATTGATTATGTGATTACTCACCAAGAAATAATTGTATAACAGCAAATTATAATAAAGGCTGGAGTGTGAGGACAAAAGACAACTAAACTTTTCTATAATACGCAGCTACTTCCCATTGACCGAGAGAGTTGCGTTCGAAACGAGAAAATAAGAAAATGTATCCTTCCATATTTATGTCGTTTTTAAGCATTTAAAGTGCTTTGAAATTTTGGCTAGGTCTTGAAGTACCACTCCAGCCTCTTATAAAGTTAGAAATTTGCAAATATACTGTATTATAATTGGTTCAAGCAAAATTACATTAGATTAACTTTGGCATATCTTTTATATATAATATATTTGCAAATACCTTTTGAGGTAAAAGACATTGTTGGAAAATTAAGGAAGTGCCTTATTCAGTTAAAATCGCCAAATATTTAACAACGCACAAGGCACAGTCAACCTGCTATAGGAGTGGGTTGTCTGTCTATGTGCGTACAGGTGTTTGGCGATACCTAACTGAATGTGGACAGCGACCCACTTCTTTCGTATATTAAGAACTTCTTATTTGGTTGCATAAGAGAATTAAGTTTATGTAAACCATGAGAAAGTTGCTATGTGTAGTGTTGATATATACAATGAACATAGGGTTTATTTTTGCACAAAATCAAAGTTACACTTATCAGAAATATGGTATAATTAATCAATATACCAACAATATGGTGTTAGAAGTAGATGATATTCTTAGATTTACCCAAAATAAGAGTGATTCATTGTATATTATTTAATTGTTATATTTTTGCATAAAGTTTCAACATCAAAGTGTGGAATAAGGCCGATGATTCATTGATCATGCAGATCGTAAGAAATGTTTTG
>ERZ826016.426-NODE-426-length-53272-cov-21.344721_pt1 | contig 53272 bp, 39 predicted proteins | sample MGYA00519872_ERZ826016 | MGnify/ENA primary metagenome ERZ826016 (study PRJEB31778, sample SAMEA3449218) | human gut metagenome | biome: human gut; feature: human-associated habitat; material: faeces | place: United Kingdom | collected 2010/2012 ... | reverse complement strand
ATTCTACTGACAGATTTCCACAGGCTTTTTTCAGACGATACCCTGCTTCCGGCAGGACGATTACGCGAACCGGAAAGTGGCAAAAACAGGGCGCACATCGTGATCGTGACAAAATGCCCGGAAGATATCAAACCTATAGATTTCAATATCATCACGAAAAGACTAAAACTGTATCCGTATCAGCAACTTTATTTTTCCTCGTTCCGATATGGGGCATTAACACCGCTCTTCGGAGAAAAACGCCGAACCCTCGCATCACTGGAAAAAGACGAACAAATTTTACTGGTAACAGGAATCGCTTCGCCTGCACCGCTGGTGGAAAAGCTGCAAGTATATACACCACACGTAAACTTATGCCAGTTTGACGACCATCATGATTTCAGCAGCAAGGATTTGCAAGCTATAAAAGAACGCTTCGAACGTCTGGAAGGAAAGAGGAAGCTGATTATCACCACGGAAAAGGATGCGACAAGGTTGCAACACCATCCGGCACTCGCCGAAACGTTGAAGCCGTATTTGTACATTTTACCGATTGAGATAGAATTTTTACAAAATCAACAACATATATTTAACCAAAATATTATTGGCTATGTTAGAGCTCATTCAAGAAACAGCAGCTTACCTGAAAGGTAGGATGCACACACAACCTGAGACAGCAATTATCCTCGGAACCGGTTTAGGCAGTCTTGCCACCGAAATCACCGAGAAGTACGAAATAAAATATGAGGAAATTCCGAACTTCCCCGTATCGACGGTAGAAGGACATAGCGGAAAACTGATATTCGGAAAATTGGGAAACAAGGATATCATGGCAATGCAGGGACGTTTCCATTATTATGAAGGTTACTCAATGAAGGAGGTAACGTTTCCGGTACGTGTAATGCGCGAACTGGGTATCAAAACCCTATTTGTTTCGAATGCCAGCGGTGGTACAAATCCGGATTTTGAAATCGGCGACCTGATGATTATTACAGATCACATCAATTACTTCCCGGAGCACCCGTTGCGTGGCAAGAATATTCCATATGGCCCGCGTTTCCCGGATATGAGTGAAGCGTATGATAAAGAGTTAATTCGTAAGGCTAATGCAATTGCAGCGGAAAAGGGTATCAAAGTACAGCATGGTGTATATATCGGTACGCAAGGTCCGACATTTGAGACACCGTCCGAATATAAATTATTCCATATCCTCGGTGCCGATGCAGTGGGTATGTCTACAGTGCCGGAAGTGATTGTTGCCAATCATTGCGGTATCAAGGTATTCGGTATTTCGGTAATTACCGACCTTGGTGTGGAAGGTAAGATCGTAGAGGTGACACACGAAGAAGTGCAGAAAGCTGCCGATGCCGCCCAGCCGAAGATGACAGAAATTATGAGAGAATTGATAAACAGAGCATAATCATGAGAACAGAAATATCAAGCCTCGGTGAGTTCGGCCTCATCCGCCGCCTTACCGACGGTATTGAACTGAAGAATGAATCCAGCCGATACGGCGTAGGCGATGATGCTGCCGTACTCTCCTATCCTACCGAAAAACAAGTATTGATTACCACTGACTTGCTAATGGAAGGTGTGCATTTCGATTTGATTTATGTCCCGCTGAAGCACTTAGGCTATAAAGCGGCTGTCGTGAACTTCTCCGATATCTACGCCATGAATGGTACGCCCAAACAGATCACCGTTTCTCTGGCTCTCTCCAAGCGCTTCTCCGTGGAAGATATGGAAGAGTTGTATGCGGGTATCCGTCTGGCCTGCGAGGAATATGATGTGGATATCATAGGAGGCGACACCTCTTCTTCTCTTACGGGACTGGCAATCAGTATCACTTGTATAGGTGAGGCAGACAAAGATAAGGTTGTCTACCGAAATGGTGCGAAAGAAACAGATTTGATTTGCGTAACCGGTGATCTGGGTGCCGCATATATGGGCTTACAATTATTGGAACGCGAAAAAGTGGCTTTGAAAGGTAAGGCTGATATGCAACCTGATTTCTCCGGAAAGGAATATCTGCTGGAACGCCAATTAAAACCGGAAGCTCGCCGCGACATCATCGAGAAACTGGCGGAAGAAGGTATCCAACCCACTTCTATGATGGATATTTCAGATGGTCTATCTTCTGAATTATTGCATATCTGCACACAAAGTAAAGTAGGCTGCCGCATTTATGAGGAACATATCCCCATTGACTATCAGACTGCCGTCATGGCTGAAGAGTTCAATATGAACCTGACAACATGCGCTCTTAATGGTGGCGAAGACTACGAACTGCTTTTCACCGTTCCCATTGCCGATCACGAGAAGATTTCTGAAATGGAGGGAGTGAAGTTAATAGGACACATCACTAAACCGGAATTAGGTTGTGCACTGATCACCCGCGATGGTCAAGAGTTTGAACTGAAAGCCCAAGGATGGAACCCACTGAAAGAGGAAACTACCGAAAGTGAAGGCGAAAAAGCTGGCGAATAAAGATTTGTAAGAGCAGATAAAGATTTGTGAGAACAAATAAACAGCTGAATTCATTTTTTTCTTAAAATATAAGCGCTGATACTTAGCCACATAGGCAATTATCAGCGTTTTTTATCTCCAAAGCGCTTGCGTAGTCCAAAAGTTTCACTACCTTTGCAACCGCAAAAGAGAAACAATGGTGCCATAGCTCAGTTGGTAGAGCAAAGGACTGAAAATCCTTGTGTCCCCGGTTCGATTCCTGGTGGCACCACATTAAAAATCAGAGAGTTACTCACCGAGTGACTCTCTTTTTTATTTATACGATTCCATTTTTCTATATCTATCCGATTAAACTTAATATTTTCCATTTACAGCCCCTTCCACCTCTTCAGTTCCGGGAAAAAGCCCCGCATCTTGTTCAGAGCTTCCTGCTCACTAAAATCTGGATTATCCTTGAAGATTTCTTTCATATGCACCAAACTAACATCGATCATTTCCTCCATACTGATATCCAAAGTGAAAGCCCCCTCCTTGTAGCAGTAGATGCAATAATCGTGCATGAGTGAACCATCTTTGTTCGTTGCTACTTCTTCTTCCTTAGTCAGTGGCATGCCACAACTTTGACAATACATATTTTCCATAATCATTCCATTGGTGGTTAAAAATGCCTGCGATACGCTATCCCATATGCTGACGTGCACAATTTATCAGCCAGTTAACACCGAATTTATCCGTGAACATCCCGAAATAATCACCCCAATGAGCTACACTCATGGGCATCATCACTTGCCCTTCTACCGACAGTCCAGCAAACAACCGGTCGGCTTCTTCCTTATTGGCCGCCTCGATATAAATAGAGAAATTATTACCGAAAACAGTTTTCTGAGCCATATAGCCCGTAACATCTGCACCTATCAGAAAAGTATCCTCATTTACAGGCAGACAGATATTTTCTATTTTGCCTTTTTCACTTTCGGGAATAGCAGGCATGCCATCTTGCGGAGGAATATCTCCATATCTGCCTATAAAAGTAAACTCTGTTCCGAATGCGGATTTGTAGAAATTGAAAGCTTCTTCACAATTACCATTGAAAAGGAGGGAAAGGCTGATTTTCGCCATATTGTTACATTTTTAATTCTATGTCAGAAGATCCCATGTTCATCTTCTATGATTATTTCGCAAATATAATATTTTTTCTCTGATCCGCAAGATTCTGCAAATCAGAGAAGAAATAAGAATTGCTTTGCCCTCAAAAAGATTTCTCCTAAAAAATAGATAATCACGAAAAATTCTGTAGATTTGCATCAACATAATGATGCAATACAATATGCGATACATACTGACTACTATATTTATATTCATTAACTCCATCCTATTTGCCCAGAACACGACACAGGCAACCGATAGCCTTTTGCAACTTCTGAACACAATCGCTTCTTCTGAAAAGAAAATTCAAATATACAGGGATTTAGCAGATATTTCCATAGATACTCCAGACGCTAAAGTTTATCTCCTGAAAATCTATCGGGAAGCGGACAAGATTAATGATAAAAAGAATATGCTGAATGCACTCAACGATATCGTCATGGGAGCAATCATCTCGTACAATAAAGATTCCATCATTAAATATACTGAATATATAAAGAAAATAGCTACTACAGAAGAAAAGGAGCGGCTGTTACCTCTTTATCATATACGTATCTTCGAATCCCAATGTTTCTCAGATCAAAAAGAAACCGCTATCAAAGAGGAACTAAATCTTCTGGATTCAATAAATGATAGTACGGACAATGTTTATAGAAAGATAGCATCTGCTTACACTATGGGATTTAGCTTTTATATACACGGTCAATTCGACAAAGCACTACCACACTTAGAAAATGCATTGCAACTTACAAAAACAATTCCAGAAAAAGACAGATATGACTATCAAAGATACATCACATTAAATTTATGCTTTACATATGCCCAAACGGGAAAAGAAAAAGAATCCATTAAAATCATGGAAAATCTGATCAATCTGGTAGAACAAAAATATAAAACAGACTATGAAAAGCAACGCCCCTTCTACAAAATCGAATTATACCTGCTTCAGTACTACTCTTTCATGATAAGCAACTTACCCTACCTCACAGTGGAGCAAGCACAGGATTACTGGAACCGGATTCAAATAATCGGTAAAACGTTAACCAATGATCTGGATCGGTACAATTATTATCTGTGTGCCAATAACTACTATTCCAACAACCGTATAAAAAAGGATTATCCCAGAGCCATAGAAGCTAATGATTCACTCATCAGAATTGCGAAAACATTAGCACCGGTCAATCTGCCGGGATTATATAATATCAACTCGCTGCTTTATGAAGAGATAAAAGACTATCCGAATGCCTTGAAATATCTGAAGATTTCTCATCAGATTCAAGATTCACTGGCTACGGATGCCGCTCATAAACAGCTCAACGAATTGCAGGTGAAGTATGACCTCAATGCACTCAATAACGAAAAGACGATGCTGGAAATAAAGAATAAGCAAACTCTGCTTATTTCCCTCAGCATTTTATTGATAATTGTAATCTCCATTTGTACCTACCTCTACTTCTCTTGGAAAAAGGAAAAGAGGATGAAGATGGAACTGAAAGTCCTGCATGGCAAGGCACAGGAAAGCGAAAAGATGAAGCAGGCATTCATCAACTCCATTTGCCACGAGATACGCACTCCGCTCAACGCAATCGTCGGATTCTCCGATCTGATTATGAATGAGGAGATCGACGAGGAGATGCGCCGTGAATTTCCGGCTGAAATACAAAAGAGTACGGTACTGCTCACCGGGCTTGTCAACAGTATGCTGGAAGTAGCCAACCTGGACGTTTCCGAAGAAAAACTTCCTTGCGAAGCTGCCGATTTAAGGGATATCTGCACGCAGGAAATGGAACTGCTCAACAAGAAACCGGGAATAGAATACATACTGGACATCGCGCCCGAAAGTATGATAATCCAGACGAATGTCCAGTATCTGATACAGGTAATCGGACATTTGCTGAATAACGCTAATAAATTCACGGAGAAAGGATGTATCACCCTGAGTTATGAAGCTGACAAGCCGCAGGAAAATATATCCATCAGTGTGACGGACACTGGTTGTGGAATACCGAAAGAGAAATATGAAGAGGTATTCCATCGTTTCTCCAAACTTGATACTTTTGTTCCCGGCAACGGACTGGGATTATATCTCTGCCGGCTCATCGTGAAACGACTGGCCGGAGAGATTAAGATTGATCCTGATTATACGGAAGGTACACGAATGGTGGTTACTCTGCCGATACATTAATCACCCTTTCATGAATTACTGCTTTTGAAATCCGCTTGAAGTATGCTGTTTCCCCTTCAAGTAGATATAAGACTGCACCCCCAACAATATCACAAACAGGTACTCAGCCGTTAAATAAACCGACAGGGATGTAGTGGAACTGTGACTCAGCAAATAAAGATAACCCAGATAAATGGCAATTGTGGAAACCTGGAATGCAAATGCCATCCGGGTATCCCCCGTTCCCGTCACCGCATTGACATATACATATCCGGGCAGGGCAAATGCATAATTCAGCAGCATGACGATAAAGGGATAATGGGCAAACTCGATTAATAGGGCATTATCTGTATAAAATCCAACAATCCGGTGGTTGAATAGCAGGGCGATAATAATCAGAGGAACCCCTATTGCATATCCCAGTCTGAGCACTTTATTACAAAGACGGAACAGTTTTTTCCCTTCCCCCGCCCCAATCAGATTGCTAACCAAAGAGCCACTTGTCGCTGCAAAGGAATTGACTATCACGAAGAAAACCGTCGATACACTTCTGATGATATTGGACACTGCCAACTGCATCTCTCCCAAACGCTCTATCGCCACAAAGAACAGGAACCACGGGGCAACACTGATAAAAGCGTGCATCATGCTCCATACGGACAGCCGCAGGAGTGCCGCCAATAGTTTTCCGTCATAGACAGCTTTCAATCCGAAATGCTCTTTGTCCACCTTCTTCTGAAAAATATAGCATATCAATATCAACAAAGAACCTGCCTCGGCCAATGATGAAGCCATTGCCGCACCCGATATGCCCAGATTAAAACAGAAAATAAACAAGTAGTTGCAAGGTATATTAATAAGGACTGCCATCATCGCAGCCCACGACAATACCCTCGTTTTCGTGATTCCAACAAAGAAAGAACGGAATGCCAGAAACGGGAAAGAAAATACCAGTCCGAAACACCTCCATTCCAGATAATCGACCACGGCTTCATAAATTTCGGGTGAATGAATGAAATATTTCAGGATAAGAGGAGACAGCACATAGGATGCCAAACTTAAAACGACTGCTAAACAGCTCAGGAACAGTAATCCCTGATAGAACGTCCGGCCAGTTTCCTTGTACCGTTGTTCCCCGTTTCTACGGGCAACCATCACTTGCAGGCCCAGACTGAACCCAAATCCAAGCATATAGATAGCCAGATAATAGACACTTGCAAGGGCAGAGGCGCCTAATTCCACTTCGCCCACATGTCCAAGAAAAACTGCATCGGTAATATTGATTAATTGCTCCATCAGGATGCTCATCATCACAGGAAAGTTGATGAGCCAAATTTGCTTATATGTATAATTCATTGTCCAATTTTAATAAGTAATGAATAAAGCTTATCCGGGGAATGAAGCGAACCAGGCTATGAGTTTATGCCAGCTATACTGTTGCTACGACTAAGGGTATCATCATCCGTATTGATGATAGGCATCATCCGTATTGATGATAGGCATCATCCGTATTGATGGTAGGCATCATCGGCATTGATGGTAGGCATCATTGGCATTGATGATAGGAATCATTGGCATTGATTCTATCCTCAGTCTCAGAGTCACCCTATATCAGTTACTGACATTAGCTATTACTCAATTACTCCCTCCCAGGGAAAAGCGTAAATAAAACGGGGTATAAAACCTCTGTGACGAATTGCGTGAATCCGTCCGATAGCTGAATAGCTTTATACGAGAAGGTGCTATTCGTGAAGCGTAGCTATATACAGAGTTGATGTTTCATGAATTGAACAATCTGATCTTTATCTCTTGATTTGGTAGCAAATATAGGAAAAATAATAAAAAAGCAGATGCATTTACCGGATAATTCAATGGTTATCCTATTTTTGCAGAAAATAATTCCATCCAATGAAATCAACCGATACCACAAGAGAAGAAATGTGGGCCAAGCAGCATCTATCTGCCGCCCACATCGACTATGCTATATGGGAACGTGACAAACAGATGCTCCATCGGATGTCCGCAATCAGTCGGAGTTGCACCTTTGTAGTCGATGTCTATAAACTCAGGTATGCGTTTGCTTCTACCAACTTTGTCGATTTGCTGGGGTACGACAGCCATAAGATAGCGACTCTGGAAAGGCAGGGGGATTATCTGGAATCACGCTTTCATCCGGACGACTCTACCCAACTGGAACGGTTGCAGGTTGAGCTGGGTAAGTTTATATACAGTTTGCCCATTGAAGAAAGAAACGATTATTGCAATATTTATAGCTTCCGGGTGCTCAATGCCAGAAAGCAATACGTGCGCGTCGTCAGCCGCCAACAGGTTTTAGAGCAAAGCCGCAACGGGAAAGCCTGGCTCATACTCGGCAATATGGAGATTGCCCCTAATCAGAAGGAATCCGACCAAGTGGAATGCACCGTACTGAATCTTAAAAACGGGGAAATGTTTTCTCCTGCGCTGCCATCACCTGCGTCTATCAGTCTGACACAGCGTGAACTGGAGATTTTACAGCTTATTCAAAAAGGATTATTAAGTAAAGAAATAGCTCACAATCTCTGCATCAGTATTCATACGGTCAATATTCACCGGCAAAACCTATTGCACAAATTAGGGGTACAGAATTCTATCGAAGCTATCAATGCAGGATTAAAGTTAGGAATACTAAGCTAACCGCTCCGCGAAAGAAATATTCAAGTTACGGCATCCAGTCCATAATTCCCGTAACCGGATGCAGACTTCTCCATTCCATAAAGTCCTCATAACTGCGTATACCATCCCGGATAACAGCCTTATAATACTCTATTCCCATAATCTTTTCCGACTCGGGCGTATCATATTTCAATTTTAAAATGGCATACCTTGTTTCATCAGTCAAAACAGCGGAAAGCCGTTCAGCAAACTTCTCAAAATAGCCATCATACCGGGAACCTTCCAAAATATGGATCATATCTATCTGCCAAAGCGCATTATCTGCATCCCGATACCAGGCATGCCACTCCACACATGCCTCCTCCGTATCCAGCAGATTCTTATGCTCCATCTTCATGAAAGACTTGTTTTCCGTAAACTTCACCATTGCCTGAAAGCTATCACACAGACTAAATTGTGAGGTATAAATATGAAAATCAATGTCAAGATGCTTCATCAGCAATCCTGTACTCAAAGAACCTACTAAATTCACTTTGGCACCTATACTTTCCCAAATAGGGATGATTTTTGTGTCTTCTATAATTTTCCGGGCTTTCTGTTGATTCCGTCTGGCAAGATCAAGAATATCCATTGTTTTTCTTTTGTAATGACGTGCAAATGTAGAAAAAAGGACGGATATATAGCTATAAATAACTATTTAATAACCTGATAATTCAGACTAACTTTGCCACCCTTTCCAAACTTCCCAGATAAAAAATTAAAAGAGTTATGACATTCAATCAAACAGAAAAGCAGGAAAAAAAGTACTTGCAACGGATCATCGGCATCATTAACGATACGATTCATAACACCGATACATCAGTCAAAGAACATGTAGAAACCTTACAGGAATACAAAGATTATATCTGGTCAAACAAAGATATCGATCCACATGAAATCCGATCTATGCGCGAAAGCATCCTCAATCATTTCGCACTGGGTGAAAGCGTAATTGACAAACGCAGGCGGTTGGGCAAAATACTGGATATTCCTTATTTCGGACGGATAGATTTCGAGGAAAAGAAAAACGGCAGTAGCGTTTTACCTATTTATATAGGCATACATACGTTCTATGATTCACAAAGTAAGACAAATCTGATATACGATTGGCGGGCTCCCATTTCCGGTATGTTCTACGATTACGAACTGGGGAAAGCGGTTTACACCTCCCCTACCGGTGAAATCAACGGAGATATTTCACTTAAACGCCAATACCGCATCCGTAAAGGAAAAATGGAATATATGATAGAAAGCTCGCTGACTGTACATGATGAAATACTTCAGAAGGAACTCAGCAGTAATGCCGATGATAAAATGAAGAATATTGTCACCACTATCCAGCGGGAACAGAACCGGATCATTCGCAATGAAGAAGCTCACGTGCTCATTATCCAGGGAGTTGCCGGATCGGGCAAGACATCCATTGCCTTACACCGCATCGCCTACCTGCTCTATACGTTGAAAGGAAATATTTCCTCAAAAGATATACTTATTATTTCACCCAATAAAGTTTTCGGTGATTATATCTCGAACGTACTTCCCGAGCTTGGCGAAGAAAGTGTGCCCGAAACCAGTATGGAGCAGATTCTTTCGGGAGTTCTTGAAAACAAATACAAATACCAGAACTTCTTTGAACAGGTAACGGAATTACTCGAAAAAACGTCCTCGAACTTCATTGAACGAATCAAATACAAATCTTCCTTTGAGTTTATTTCACAGCTCGATAAGTTTATCCTCTATATGGAAAACAACTACTTCAAAGCAACAGAAGTAAAACTCACCAGGCACATCACAATTCCCGCCGAATATATTGAAGAGCAATTCAGGCGCTTCAACCGTTACCCCATGCGCCAGCGTTCTGAAGCTATGACGAATTATATCCTGGAAATGATGAAGGTGCAATACTACTTTACAGTTACCACTTCAGAGAAAAATCTGTTGAAGAAAGAAATAAAGAAGATGTTTGCAGGTAACAACGATCTTCAGATTTATAAAGAGTTTTTCGTATGGATAGGTAAACCCGAACTATTCAAATTACGCAAGAACCGGATGTTGGAATACGCAGACCTGGCACCTTTGGCATACCTGCATCTGGCTTTAGACGGAAATATTACTTCACCCGGTGTCAAACATCTTTTGATAGACGAAATGCAGGATTATTCTCCTATCCAGTACAAAGTAATTCAGAAACTTTACCCCTGCCGGAAGACCATTCTCGGAGATGCATCACAATCTGTCAACCCTTACGGTTCGTCAACAGCCGATATGATTCGGAAAGCATTCACTATAGGCGAAATAATGAAACTATGCAAAAGTTACCGCTCTACGTTTGAAATCACGGATTTCTCGCAAAGGATTCAGCCTAATCATGAATTAGAACCTATCATACGTCATGGTGAACCTCCTGCAATCCTACGGTTTGAAGATATAAAACAGGAAATACTGGGTATTTTCAGTATAATTTCTTCTTTTAAAAAATCCGGTTATACGTCACTCGGGATAGTATGCAAAACCGAAACACAAGCAAGAGAACTGTCAGAAAGCCTCAGGGTGCATACCGGTGATATCCATTTCCTGTCCAATCAAAGCTCTGCTTTTATGAAAGGGATTATCATTACCTCATCTCACATGGCAAAAGGATTGGAGTTTGACGAAGTAATCGTTCCCTATGTCAACGACAAGAATTACAACTCAGCCATTGACAAAAGTATGCTCTATGTAGCTGTAACAAGGGCTATGCATAGACTGACACTAACCTACAACGGACGACCAAGTGAATTTATTCCTGCCTCCATCAGATAAAATGCCATTCTCCCTCATCTGCCGAACTACCGGTCTGTTCTGCTTCTGTGCACGGGAACTGTCGTTCCCAAGTGCAGGGAACTTCATTGCCGGGAATCGTTTTAATAAGGAATTCCAGTTTCTTTCCAGAATCTCCCTTTATCTTTGCCATATCAGAATAAACCAAAGTATTAATTATTAAAAATAGAAGAATATGAAAAAGTTAGTTTTATTATTAGTATGTATGTTCACGATGCACACAATGGTAATGGCGGATAATGACAAACCGATCCAGGTAAATCAACTCCCTGCAAAGGCTCAAACTTTCCTCAATACCTACTTTAAAGATCATAAAGTGGCATTGGCAAAAGAGGAAAGTGGAGTATTCTATAAAAGCTACGATGTAGTCTTTACCAATGGCGAAGAAGTAGAGTTTGATAAAACAGGAGAATGGAAAGAAGTGAAATGCCGTCAGAGTGAAGTTCCTGCCCAGATTATCCCGGAAGCCATCCGTAATTATGTAAAGGAAAACTATCCGGATACAAGAATCCTGCAGATTGAGCTTGACAAGAAAGAGTATGAAATCAGACTATCCAACCGTTTGGAAATCACGTTCGATTCAAAGATGAGGGTGATTGATATTGATGACTAAATCAAAGATATACTTCCATTTCGTTACTGCTGTAACAGTTACAGCGGTAACGAAACAAAATAACAACTGTTTGTATCAAGTGTCAAAGCTGTTTCAAAACTCAAATACAACAGCACAATGTTTCGTCATAAACCCGCACCGTTCTAACGTCCTGCGTGAAGCCACATTATCGGCAGCACAACCGGCAACAGGCACATATCCAGCCTTCAAGCACGTCTTTTTCAGATGAGAAATAATCATCACGGCATATCCTTGCCTGCGAAATGCTGGATTCACCCACATACCTACATCAAAAATGTCCTTATCAGGAAGTACTCGGATAAGATAACCACAGCCAACGAGTGCTCCAGCCTTCTCATACATCAGTATCATACGGTTTGAAACGGTATAATTCAACTCTTCGGGAGATTCGTACAAATCACTGTCATGAGTCAGCAGCAACGGAACATCAATTTCTTTTGCTTTACGAACGGTTACGCCAGCCGGCAAAGGCATCACAATTTCGTCAGTGAAGAAGCGGAACAAAATACCGCCTATTTTACAGAACCGGCAGAATGTATGGCAACAAGTCATAAACAAATCATCGAAGGACTTACAGAAAGCATTTTTAATCTGAAACTCTCCCAACATTCGTCCGAAGATTTCTTCTTTTCGGGCAAACATCTTGTCGAGTAGATAGAATTCAACCAATTGTCCTTCTTCCGAACAGACAAAATATCCCACCCTTTCTACACCCGTTTCAATACTGACACAAGTCCCTTTCGCAACAAGCCACTCGCAATGTAACTCTTGCGGATAACGCAAAGAAGCTAAATATTGCTCCCGCAAATCACGGAGTGATGCCAACGGTACATTTTTAAATTCAATCATAGATCCATTTTTGCTAAAGATACGAAAGTTTTCCTGATACAGAAAAATCACTTCACTAAATCAATGTAATCTCCGTATCCTTCCGCCTGCATCTTGTCTTTGGGAATGAACCGCAGAGAAGCACTGTTTATGCAATAGCGCAAACCGCCTTTATCTGCCGGACCGTCTGTAAAAACATGACCTAAATGAGCATCACCCGTAGAACTGCGAACTTCCGTGCGCACCATACCGTGAGAGGTATCCACTTTCTCCTGAATGAGTTTACGGTCGATAGGCTTTGAAAAGCTGGGCCAGCCACAACCGGAATCGAACTTATCGGTAGAGACAAACAAAGGCTCGCCTGTAGTCACATCTACATAAATGCCAGGGCGATGTTCATTCCAATAAGGATTATGAAAAGCCGGTTCGGTTGCATTCTTTTGAGTCACGGCATATTGTTCTGCTGTGAGCTGCGAACGCAAAACGGCATCATCCGGTTTGCGATAAACAGTTGCAGGCTTCTTCGGCATTTTTGCTTTACGCGCCAGTTCGAATAATTCCGGATGGATATGGCAATAACCTCCAGGATTCTTGTCTAGATAATCCTGATGATAGTCTTCTGCCGGATAGAAGTTTTCCAAAGGCTTAATTTCCACTGCCAACGGACGGGTATAAGCCGCAGCCAGACGGTTGACAGTTTCCCGAATGAGCGGTAAATCTGCCGAATCGGTGTAATAGATGCCTGTACGATACTGGGTGCCACGATCATTTCCCTGACGGTTCACACTGGTAGGATCTATCGTTTTGAAATAGAGGTCTATAAGGAAAGGCAGATCCACTTTTACCGGATCGTACTGCACCTTTACGGTTTCTGCAAAATCCGTGGTGCCGGTACACACCTGTTTATAGGTTGGATTGGCAATATTTCCGTTGGCATAGCCCACTTGCGTAGCTTCCACACCTTCAATCAGTTTCAGGAAATGTTCGGTTCCCCAAAAGCATCCTCCTGCCAGATAAATTTCTTTGGTTGACTTCATATCTTTTTTCCTTTCTGCCTGCCCGGTCCGGTTATTGGCACAAGCAAGACAACTTATTAACAATACAAAAGCGAATATCAGTTGTTTCATATCCTCCCCCTCTCCTGACGGTTCTTATGTTTCCGTTATATAATAACAATACAACGGGCAGTATAGTTGAAAGCAGTAAGTCAAGGAGCATAATTTATTTCCGCCTTTCGTGCCTGTGAGTGCTGGAACTGACGGGCTATTTTGAACTCCTTGCCTTCTTTCAGCAGATAAGATCCTGTCTGCTTGAACCAGAAGCCGACATGGGCGTCAATGCATTGCCGGCGGATATCCAGCACCCAGTCGTAATCACATACACGGACTTCCCTGCCGGATTCTCCCCCGGCTACAACCTGTTCCACCCATGTGCCCAGTTCTCCACGGAAGTCTATCCGGCTGAGAAGAGGCTCGCAGATGATAATCTTATGTTTTATGGGAGCAGCCTTATAGATAGGCAGGCGGTAGTCAACCCGATCCTGGTTCTCCATGGTGCAGCAAATGGTGACATTATCATACCCCTCACCCCAGTCAGCGGGCAGGCAGGCACTCAGTCTGTCGATGCGTTTCGTGATAAAAAGGAAATGAAGGTCCTGACGTATCCGCATCATCTCCCACGCTTCGGGACGCCACTCGTCGGCATCCTCCACCAGAAAATCAGAAGTGAAACAAGTATAAACCATATTACCCGAAGGTATCTTATAAGTCTTGTTCTTTTTCTGCTGCAAAGGCAGGTCAAACTTCTCCGTTTTTGTCACAACGGAACTATCCTTGCCATATTTACCATCCGTGCGGTAGACATAGCAGTGCTGGCAACCTGTGCTGAACTTATGACAACCATGCCAGGGATTCCACATGGATGATTTTTTAGCTATTTGTAGCATCTGCCGGTCACCATTTCTTTTCGCATTCCACCCGCGTTCCGTCAGCCGTAGAGTACTGCTGCAAAGAGTTTTCACGCGACTGGATTACAATATATATCATCGCCTCATCTGAAGAGTTAGCCATTCCCCTGATGCCTTTAGGCGCCACACGGATAACGCTTCCCTCGGAAATGAGGAAACAATCATCATCTACCTGGAAATAACCTGCACCTCTTAATATAATGTATGTTTCCTCGTTCTGCTCATGCACATGAAAATAGGATAAATCAGTATGCGGCGGAAGGCTGTTGAAAGAAATCTCCGTACCGGTTGCTTTTGTCACTTCTTTCAGAAAAGCTTTGCCTTCTATAATGCGTCCGCTGACAGGATGCACCAGAGTATGCTCCATCAGTTCGTCCATACTACCGATATTCACAGCGGTATAATTCTCATTTTCTGATATTACCTTTGTCGTTTCCATAACCGTTTCTTTTTAAATTAGAATGTATCACAAAGTTATGCATTGCCCTCATTCAAAACAGAAACCGGGTTCTTTTTTATGGAACTTTTACATGCGCTTATGAAAAGAGAAAGAAAAGGGGCTCTGCAACATTTATGTCGGCAGAGCCCCCTTTTCTATATTCGCAATAAACTAATTCATTGTCGCCGGTGTCTTCAGCTTCACATCCGCCCAATCAGACCATGTAGGAGAAACCATATACTGAGGTTCCTGCATCTTGCCAATCAAAGCAGTAGCTTTCTTCACCTCTGCATTGGTCTTTTCAAACAGTTCTTTCATGGTTAAATCTCCCTTTGCATCCTTGATACATTTAACCAGGAAGTAAGTATAATATCCCTGCTTCTTATCATGATAAACACTGGAAGTCTGGTCACCGCTACTGGATGAGAAACTCAAGGTATGTCCCTGCGGCAAACCCACCTTCGGTACTACACGCACCCCTTTTTGGGCCAGCAACGGAGCAGCACTCTTGTAACCACCACTAAAGCAAGCATCCAAGAAAACATAAGCTCCCTTGATAGGATAGGTTGCCAGACGCTTATATAAATCCGCCAGAGAAATACCCAGACGAATGTTCTTACCCGTAATATCTACCGGCAGCAAATAAGGTTCTTTCGTAGCCTCATCATTATTACCATGACCGGAATAATAGAATATCAATTCCGCTTCAGGATCAGTACTTGCCATATTCACCAACCAGTCAAGCTGTTCGTGCATCATACCAGCCGTAGCATTCGGAACAACTTTCAGTTGTCCATCAGGTACACCAAATGTACGTACACAATATTCACGGAATACCATAGCATCATTCACGGCATAAGGCACATTTATCTCTGCATTGGCACCAGTGATGCTATAATCTTCGTTACCAATGATCAATGCATAACGGTGACGATTCACAGCACCCACAGGAATATCTTGCAGCAACTCAGTATTGAGCCCTAAACTAACATTCTTAAGATCAACCGCCTTACGGACAGCTCCGTCAATCTTGATTGTGCTGGATGCCGTTAAGTATTCACCCACCTTCACCTTATAGGCTTCACTCAGATAAGAAGAACGGGAATCTTCACTCACGCTTACCATCACAGCGATTGAATCACCATCAAAACGCTTGTTCACAAGGAAACCATAATCCAGTGTTGCTACATCACCCGGAGCAATACTATCAATCGTCATTTCAGGTACATCAGTTGTAAACACATTATTCGGCAACTTGAAGTTCAATTTCACATTACGTGCTGTCTTCGAACCGAAATTCTGCAAAGCAAGCGTCAGCTTACCATTCTTACCTAAAGTGATAGAAGAACCTTCGGAAGCAAAGAACTGATGATCCGCCACACGCAGGCGCGGCATAGCATATTCCTGTGTATTAACGATCAATTCTGACGGATCAGCATCAAAACCATTCGCTTCGAATGCATAGATATTAATCTTGGCCAGTGCTGACGGCATTTCTTTCTTTACCAAATAACGGAAAGTGTATTGCTTCGATGTTCCTGCGGGAATATTACCGCCATCCAACTCACGGGGACCGTCGAAATATTCATCATATCCCTGTTGTTCGGAAAGACGGAGGCGGATATTATAGGCATCCCCCTGTCCCTTATTCTCAACTGAAAATTGAACTGCAAAACTTTCACCGGCATCTATTACCTTATTATTATTGCCATCAATAAAACTATCCACATGGATGACCAACATAGCCGGTTCCACCGGTACAGGAGCTGATTCCTGCTGTTGCGCCACCCCCTCAGTCTTCTTCAATGCCTCATTATAAGCCAGCAAACGGGAGGGGAAAGAAGTATATGAAGCACCGTCAGTAATAATTTTCATCAAGACTTCATACTCAGATTTCATATCCATATACTGATATACGCCTGCCAACCCCTGCATATACATTTTGGAGGAAGGTTCTTTTTCCAGAATTTTCAGGAACAGGTCTTTAGCATCCAGCAGATAACCGGAAGCACGCTGACGTACCAACGCATATTCGGTATCATTGGCAATGGTAGCACCGTTATTCACAATTTCCGTAGCTACATTGAAATTAACACGCGCCAATCCGGTAAGCAACTCAAAACTATCGGGATGGAGAGCATACAAACGCTTGTAGATATCGAGCGCTTCCTGATTCTTTCCCTGGCGTTCCAAAATACGTGCCTTGATGGGCAATACCTTATCATTATTGGGATCAACTTCAAGAATACGGTCGATGGCCGACAGTAACTTCGGCATATTGTTCGTGGCAATATGCACATTCACCAGATTATAAAGGAAATCAAGCGAAACAGGATACTTGGCTATGGCTTCCTCCAGGACACGTTCCTGTTCCGAATAATTTTTCTGCGACTGGTAAATCATATTCATATATACATAGCAGTCTTTCTGCTGTGTATCCGTTCCCGTGCTTAAATACTCCTGGAAATACTTCAACGCCTGCGAATACTTTTGGAGATTGTAGGCAGATACCGCCGCATAATATACTACAGAAGCATAGCGGTTATCTTTGGGAAGCAATTCGCTCTGAAAAATCTTCAGCCGTGGCATCTCAATATAAGCCGCTGCAAAATCCAGTGCCTTAGAGGGTTGTTTCTGTTCGGAATAATACACTGCACCATTCAACAGATAAGGATACATCGCACGCAAACGATTCTTGGCGCCACTCAAATACTGACCGTTATCCGGTGCTTCCACTACTTTCATGAAATTCTCGTAACTGTCCAGCAGATAGCTATACATACCCGTCACGTTCGTTCCTTTATCGCGCTCACTTTCAAAAAGCACATATTGCTGGTTAGCACGCTTAGAGGCAGCTGCGGCATCCTGTGCCGCTACTCTCCCACATGCTCCCAACATTAAAATGATTGTCAGTACTAAAAAATTCTTCATATTTATTTATTAGCTCCTCACTAAATTATTTTGCAGGAAAAGCATCCATGATTACAAACTCTACGTTAATCTTACGGAATTCACCACCGCGTTCTTTGGCTACTTCCACATGATATTCATATTCGTTCTTGGTGTTATCCAATGTGGTTACATTCTTTTCAATATAATCCTTCACACCTGCCGCACGCATCAAAGCCAACTGTTCATTAGTAGTGATGCCCGAAGCCTTTGTTACGGTAATATTATCAAGATTACCATTCTTATAATAAGGTTCATCAATAAATTCGCCATATTGTCCGTTATAGGCAATGCGCCCGCGAATAGGACTTGCATCGGCAGAACCGGTAACAATGACCTTCACTTGTTTACCTTCAGACAGATACTTGGAGAAATCGCCTTCAAAAGCATTCTTGATAATCTTCATCAAAGACATTGCGGCATTGGAACGTTCAATATCATAACCACCTGACGGGAAGTCCTCCTTTGCAGAAAACTCTTTATTGATCACCTCATACTGATAGCCCACTTTGTAGTTCAGAATCTTATTACCATTAGCATCCACACCCGGAATCACTTCTGTCCTCACATCAATCTGTGTATTTTCCGTAATCAGCTTATCCTGCTTCTTTTCTTCGATTACAGCTTCTTTGATCTCCTTCAGCTGAATTTCTTCACGACTTGCCTGCTGCATAATTTCCAGCGGAACAAAGTTTTCATCAGCTTCCAGAGCGGTCAACTTGGTGCGACCGATATTATCATAAATATAGACCTTATTTGTAGTCTCATTACGCACTTCTACGTAAGCCAGCTCAAATTCGTCCTTATCATTCAACACGTAAACCGCATTATCAAATTTCAAGTTCTTGCCATCCTTGAAATCGCCTACTTCATTTGAAGGCACTTCCAAAGCAATCGCAGGCAATGCATTAAATCCGATGTTCAGCATATTCTTGGAAGCATCATATTCTCCCACGAAAGGATTATCGATAGAGATACGGTCGCCTGCCAATTCCGTTGCCACTTCCTGGGCAAACAATTGCTGCTGCTTCAGACGAGTCTCGTCATTCACACGGATAGCATAATCTTCCATGGACTCACCCTGCATCATCTTCACCCACTCGTTCATCTTAGCGTCCACTTCCTTGCTCATCAATTTACCAAAGAAAGGATTCAAACCATTAGCATCCCAGAATACAAGCCCTTTGGCACGATTTGAAAGCATGAATACATCGCTCGTTTGTTTGTTCACAAAAAAGCGACTACCCGTCACACCACCCGGATTTTCATCCAACGTCTGTTCAGGCACACTGTTTTTCAAATTCATGATAACAATGGCATTACCATCTTTAACCACACTGATATATTTGCCATCCGGATGAAAAGACGGAGAAGTCAGTGTTCCACCTATCTTATCAAAGATATCCACCTTATCCCATGTCTTTGTATCGAAAATAGTCAGACGCTTGTCTGTCGTCACAACAGCCATTTGAGAAGCATCGGCGGAAAAGACCAATTCGGTTACTTCGGCAGGCATCGGAAGCGAGGTACGCAGTTCTTTCGTCTGGAAATTCCAGATATCGATATTCTTACCGGTTCCGGCAGCAATAAAATAGTTGTTGGGACTCATAGTAATAGCCGTTGCCACAGCTTTTCCCTGAATATAAGCCTGAGGCAAATATGCTTTTGTATCGTAAACTATGATTTCTCCTAAAGAGTTGGAGACCAAAAAATTGCGTGCATCAGCACCATAGCACATGGCAACAGGGACAATGTCTCCCTTTGATGCATCTTTCATCAACTCGGCACCTACAGGTCCGGGCACAAAGAAATTCAGATTCTTCCTGCCCTTCAATTCCTTGCTCTTACGCTGCTCTTTCAGTTCAAAAAGCTTCTTGTTCCGGTCGCGGAAAGAATAAATACTAACAGGTTTCTTCCCCCGCATCAAAGCCAGTGAACTGCCTGTAGGGTTAAAGGCTATCTTATCAACATCTCTCAGATCGACAATAGGGATATCGCGAATCGTAAGCAAAGAACCATCCGACAGGAAAGCTGTACAAAACGTTGTATTGTCAAATGCCGAAATACGTTTCGCTGAAGGAAAACTCCTTTTCGCTTGCACCTGAGCCATTGCCTGACCACCAAAGAAAGCAGCCACAATACAAAATGCAATACCCTTGACCGGGCGGAACCACATTTTCATTTCATCCATATCTTTAATGTTTATAATAGTTTATGTTTCATACTATTTGCAAATATAAACATTAAATTCCTATCAAGCGGTCAACAAATTCTTGTTTTTTTTGTTTAAGGAGGCTTTTAACAGGATAAACAGGTAAAAAACAAGATTAAGAGGATCAAAAAGATAACTATACGGAATATTTATTTGTCACGGAAATCAGTGACAAATATTAAGAATGTTTCAATCCCATCTTTTCAGCACGCTGCAACATAAAAGTGCGTGCAGCCTCGTATTCATTAGGTATCACTCCATCCAGAATAGCATCTTTAATGGCGCTTTTCAAAGTTCCTACCTGCTGGCAGGGTTCCAGATTGAAAGTTTTCATAATTTCTTCTCCACTGATGGGCGGTTGGAAGTTGCGAACACGGTCGCGTTCCTCAAGATCCTTCAGTTTCTGACGCACCAGTTGGAAATTATTAAGAAAACGTTGTTTGCGCTCCATATTCTTAGACGTGATATCGGCTTCACACAGGGTCATCAGGTCATCAATGTCATCTCCCGCTTCAAAGAGAAGACGACGTACTGCAGAATCGGTTACCACATCATCGGCAATGACAATAGGACGCATGTGCAGACTTACCAGCTTCTGTACATACTTCATTTTTTCATTCATCGGTAATTTCATTCTCCTGAAAATCTCCGGTACCATCTTCTCACCTATGAAATTATGATTGTGGAATGTCCAGCCTGCACGAGGTTCCCAACGTTTGGTAACAGGTTTCGCTATGTCATGCAACAGGGCAGCCCATCGCAACCAAAGGTTATCTGTTTTGCGACTGATATTATCAAGAACTTCCAAAGTATGATAGAAATTGTCCTTGTGAGCCCGTCCGTTACGGGTTTCCACACCTTGCAAAGCAGCAAGTTCCGGAAAAATCAGCGGCAACAGTCCGGAACGATCCAAGTCAATAAAACCTTTGGAAGGAACAGGAGAGAGTAATATCTTATTCAGCTCGTCCGCAATACGTTCCTTAGAGATTATAGAAATGCGTTCACAATTGCGACACAAAGACTCGAACGTAGCATCATCAATATAGAAATTCAATTGGGTAGCAAAGCGGATGCAACGCATCATACGCAACGGGTCATCACTGAATGTGATATCCGGATCAAGCGGAGTACGAATTGTCTTTTCTTTTAAATCTTCTATGCCACCAAAAGGATCTACCAATTCTCCGAAACGACTTTGGTTCAGACAGACAGCCAGTGCATTAATAGTAAAATCACGACGGTTCTGATCATCTTCCAACGTACCATCTTCAACAATGGGTTTACGAGAATCACGTTGATATGATTCTTTGCGTGCACCTACAAACTCCACTTCTGTCCCATGATATTTAACCTGTGCAGTACCAAAATTCTTGAATACAGCCACATGCGCACCACGCCCCAAACATTTGCCCAATGCTTCAGCCATTTCTATACCACTGCCAACTACTACGACATCAATATCCTTAGAAGGGCGTTGCAGGAAAATATCGCGTACATATCCACCGACCACATAGCATTCCAATCCCAATTCATCTGCCGTCTCGGATATCCGTTTAAATATGTCGTCACTAAAATGTTGTTTCAATTCTTCTGCTGTCAACTCAACCATAATACACCTTTAAAAAATAATCATATAGTTTTCATTCCGGAGCATAGAAAGTCTTTTGGTCTATTTTTCCACCTTCCATGTATCCGAGCCGTGTCATCCTCGTATTTGCTCCGTACCTATACGCTTGGACTTGGTACGGACCAGGTACGGCTTTGATACGGACCGGGTACGGTGAGGACAAATAATTGTTCCAAACATCCGATATCTTAAGAAAACTAAAATACCATTTATCTATATTTGAGGCTGCAAAGATACGGATATTATTTATAATTTTGTCCTCACTAACAGAAGAACAACAGTTATGAAGACAATGATACTTCTTGCGTGCCTCTGTTGCACGCTCTTCTCTTGCGAGAATGTGGAGAAAAAAGCCGGTGAAAAATTGCAAACCGCCCGCGAAGCTTTTAAACGGGGAGACTTCAGTGAAGCAAAAATGCAGATTGACAGCATTAAGATATTATACCCAAAAGCTTTTGAAACTCGTCGTGAAGGCATCAGTCTGATGCAGCAGGTAGAACTGAAAGAACAGGAAAAAACACTTGTTTACCTGGATAGCCTGCTTCAAAAGAAACAAAGCGAATTGGATGCCATAAAAGGGAAATTCACTCTCGAAAAAGATGCCGAATATCAGAAAATAGGCAACTATCTGCACCCCTCACAAGTAATAGAAAAAAATCTGCATCGTTCATATCTCCGCTTTCAAGTAAACGAAACCGGACAAATGAGCATGACTTCCATCTATTGTGGTCCAAGCAATATTCACCACATTAGCGTAAAGGTTATCGCGCCCGATGGTAGTTTTGCTGAAACACCTGCCTCCAACGATAGTTATGAAACAACTGACTTGGGAGAAAAGATAGAAAAAGCCGATTATAAAATAGGAGAAGACGGTAATGTCATCGGTTTCCTTTATCTAAATAAAGATAAGAATATCAAAGTGAACTATCAGGGTGAACGCCCCTACTCCACTACGATGAGTCCGGCAGACCGTCAGGCAGTAGCCAGCATTTATGAACTGGCACAGTTACTTTCATCTATCACTGAAATTAAGAAAGAGATGGAAGAAGCAAATCTAAAAATAGAGTTTGTGAAGCGGAAGATGCAGGAAAGGGAAGAAAAAAAGACGAAACAAATAGAATAAACACATAGATGATAGCAAAGTAATGGGGCACCTTCTCACGAAGCCGCCCCACTTTGTTTCTTTAGTTGTTAGAGTAAAGAAACCATTAAAGTTAAACTTCCGGAGAGAATCTCCGAAAAAGACATGGCAGAACACTTTCCCGCCATGTTTTCTTTTTAAACACTTTATTTAATAGTAAATGTATCAAGAGATTCACCGAATGTTCCAGCCGAAACAGTCCACTCATAAACAAACGAGAAAGTCTTGCTACTTGCATCATAACTACAGCTACCCGGAGTAACACTGACCATGCCGTAGGAAGAATGTACATATCCGGAGGCAAACTTCTGACTACCATTTACTACCACTTTCGCACCATTCCAGGCAAACAAGACATCATACCCTTCCATCCAGCAAGATGCAAAACGGTATTGGTCCAGTATCTCAGAGTACTCCAACGTGACAACACGTGACTCTTCCAGGAATCCCGCATTATACGTTCCCGTTGCATAAGGATGTAATCAACCGATTTGAAATCATTTGATTTGAAATCGATTGATTATATCCTTTGTTTTTTAATCTTTATCCTTATCTTTGTACTGAAAATCAATGTTATTCATTATGGGAACACCTTTTATATACGGACGAATAGCCGATAGTAGCAACTTTACAAACAGGAAAAAAGAAGTTGAATTGCTAAAGCGCAACTTCTCTAGTCTTGTGAACACGATTATTATTTCTCCGCGCCGATGGGGAAAGACATCGCTGGTAAACCGGGTTGCTCAACGGCTGGCAGAAGAAGATAAATCCATACTGATATGCCAAGTGGACATATTCAACTGTCGCACGGAAGAGCAATTCTATTTGGCTTACGCAACTGCCATACTGAAGGTAAGCCATTCCGCATGGGATGATTTTGCAGCTTCCGTTCGGAAATATTTAGGGCGGCTGTTACCTTCCGTCACATTCTCGGATATGGCTCAAACGTGCGAACTCTCTTTCGGGCTTGATTTCAAAGACAATAAAATGACGTTTGACGAAATTCTGGATTTGCCACAAGCCATCAGCAGGGATTCCGGTAAAAAAATAGCGGTTTGCATTGACGAGTTTCAAAATATCAATGAGTATGACGACCCTTTGGCATTTCAGCGAAAACTGCGCTCGCACTGGCAGAAGCACACGGATGTATGTTATTGCCTGTACGGTAGCAAAAGACACATGCTACTGGACATTTTTCATAATTACAACATGCCTTTTTATAAATTCGGCGACATTTTATTTCTGGAAAAGATACCAAAAGAAGATTGGATAGAATTCATCAGGAAAAAGTTTTCTGAAACCGGAAAAGAAATTTCAGGAGAACTGTGCGGCATGATTGCTGACCGGATGAAAAACCACCCATATTATACCCAACAATTGAGTCAGCAGGTATGGTTCAGAACCGGGAAGATCGCCTCAGCCGAAGTGGTCGATGAGGCTTTCAGTGATATCACCGGCCAACTTAGTCTGCTTTTTGCTAATATCATTGACACTTTAACGCCACGACAAATCAATTTTCTACTGGCAGTAGCCGATGGAGTCACAAATTTCTCGTCAAAAGAGGTACTCATTAAGTACCAGCTGGGAACATCTGCCAATATCAAAAATCTTAAAAAGGCGGCAACTGAAAAGGATTTAGTTGATATCCTACCAGGAAACCGGATAGAACTGCAAGACCCCGTATTTGAATATTGGCTGAAATATATTTATCGTACAAGGTGAAGGCGCAAAATAACAAACGCGGGACAACTACATTAAGAAGTCATCCCGCGTTCGTTATAATATAATTTATACTATGAAAATTCTGTTACCACTGCAACCGTGGCAAGAACTTACTCAAGCAAGTACGTAATGCACTCAAGGTAATAGGCTTTACCAATACTTCCGAAGCACCGGCAGCCATTGCATTTTCACGGTCAGCCGTAAAAGCATAAGCAGTCTGCATGATAATAGGAAGTTCTTTCTCCTCTTCACGGATAATCTTTGTTGCTTCCAGACCATTCATTATAGGCATTTTGATATCCATAAGAATAGCAGCTGTCTTTCCACGGTTCTCTTTGAACAGATTAACCATCTCTTCACCGTTTTTTGCCCACAATATCTCGCATTTTTTGCCAATAATAGCCTTTATCAACTTAAAGTTACTATCATCGTCTTCCGCTACCAGTATCAGCGGACGGTAATCTTCTGATAAATTCCCTGTTTCCATGACCAATGTATTTTTGTTTAATGAGGCAAAGATATAAAAAATAATATAAATATATTATCTTTGGAGAAGATATGCTGCATCTCGGCATAACTTTTTCATGCAAGCATGAAAGTTCTACGCTCTATTTGCACTATCTTTAGAGAAGATAAGCTACACCTCAACATAAAAAATGAACGAGTTCATTTTATTCTGTTATCGGTTTGCATTATCTTTGCGCCTCAATTTAAAAATAGAGTATGATTTCAATAGACGGACTGGCCGTAGAATTCGGCGGCACCACCTTATTCAGTGACGTTTCCTTCGTTATTAATGAAAAAGACCGCATCGCCCTGATGGGAAAGAACGGAGCGGGAAAAAGTACCTTACTGAAAATTCTGGCAGGAGTACGCCAACCTACCCGGGGCAAAATCTCGGCACCTAAAGACAGTGTTATCGCTTACCTGCCGCAACATCTGATGACGGAAGACGGACGAACCGTATTCCAGGAAACCGCACAGGCTTTCTCACACCTGCATGAGATGGAAGCAGAAATAGAGCGCCTCAACAAAGAACTGGAAACACGTACCGATTATGAAAGCGACAGTTACATGGAACTGATTGAAACGGTTTCCGCCCTGAGTGAAAAATTCTACTCTATCGATGCTACCAACTATGAGGAAGATGTAGAGAAAGCTCTGTTAGGACTCGGCTTCAGCCGCGAAGATTTCAACCGCCAGACCAGTGACTTCAGCGGCGGATGGCGTATGCGCATCGAGCTTGCCAAACTACTGTTGCAAAAGCCGGATGTACTGTTACTGGATGAGCCTACCAACCACCTCGACATCGAAAGTATTCAGTGGTTGGAAGATTTCCTTATCAATAATGGTAAAGCTGTTATCGTCATCAGCCACGACCGCAAGTTTGTGGATAATATCACTACCCGTACCATTGAAGTGACAATGGGACGTATCTATGATTATAAAGTAAATTACTCCAAATATCTGGAACTCCGCAAAGAACGTCGTGAACAACAACAAAAGGCTTACGACGAACAACAGAAGTTCATTGCCGAAACCAAAGAATTCATTGAACGCTTCAAAGGCACTTACTCCAAAACCCTGCAAGTACAAAGCCGAGTAAAAATGTTGGAAAAGTTGGAAATTCTGGAAGTGGATGAAGAAGATACTTCGGCACTACGGTTGAAATTTCCGCCATCTCCACGTTCCGGTAATTATCCTGTAATCATGGAAAACGTAGGTAAAACCTATGGCGACCATGTGGTATTCAAAAACGCTACACTGACCGTGGAACGGGGAGACAAATTAGCATTTGTCGGCAAAAACGGCGAAGGAAAGTCCACCTTGGTGAAATGTATCATGAAAGAGATTGAACACGATGGCACGCTGACACTCGGACATAATGTGCAGATCGGTTATTTCGCACAAAACCAAGCTTCTCTGCTGGACGAAAACCTAACGGTATTCCAAACGATTGATGATGTGGCAAAGGGAGAAATACGTAATAAGATACGTGACCTGCTGGGTGCTTTCATGTTCGGTGGCCCAGAGCAATCCATGAAGAAAGTGAAAGTGCTTTCCGGTGGAGAGCGCACACGACTCGCCATGATTAAACTGTTGTTGGAACCGGTAAACCTACTGATTCTGGATGAGCCGACAAACCACCTCGACCTGAAGACTAAGGACATTCTGAAGCAAGCACTGTTGGATTTCGATGGTACACTGATTGTAGTAAGCCATGACCGTGACTTCCTGGACGGACTGGTTACCAAGGTCTACGAATTCGGTAATAAACAAGTAAAGGAACACTTAAGCGGTATCTACGAATTCCTGGAAAAAAAGAAGATGGAGTCACTCCGCGAACTGGAAAGGTAAACGTTCCTTAACAGGGCTTCCGCAACTTTTCTTGCGTCATATTGTTTCATTTTTATAAAACTCTAATTACGAGAACAATGAAACGATATGACGCTATAATAATAGGCTTCGGCAAAGGTGGCAAGCTACTGGCGGTCGAATTAGCCAACCGCAACTGGAAAGTGGCGGTCATCGAACGTTCCCCGGACATGTACGGTGGAACCTGTATAAATGTAGGATGTATTCCTACTAAAACCATGATAAACGAATCGGAATTCGCCGAACGTATCTATCAAGACGACTATAAGAAACAATCCAAGTTATATTCCCTCGCCCTAAGGCGCAAGGATAAGTTAGTCACCTTTCTTCGAGAAAAGAACGTCGAAAATCTGACGAATAACCCTAATATAACATTGTATGACGGAACTGCATCTTTTCTCTGTCCGGACACGGTAAAGGTAGTTCCTTCACCGGAAAGTGAAGATTACTTTGAACTGGAAGGAAAAGAAATCTTTATCAATACCGGTTCTACACCTATCCTACCCGATATTGATGGATTAAAAAACAGCCGATACGTATATACAAGTGATACATTGCTGCATACCGAGATTCTTCCCCAACACTTACTGATTATAGGAAGCGGAGCCATCGGGCTGGAATTTGCCACCATGTATGCCGGATTCGGCAGCAAGGTTACTATTCTGGAAGCCGGTAAACGCTTCTTGCCGAAAGCTGATCGGGAGATTGCCGAATATATGCAGGAAAGTCTGAAAAGAAAAAATATAGAGATACGTCTGAACGCACGCGTACAATCATTACATGATACAGCGGACGGCATCACCGCCGCCTATACGGATGCCTCGGACGGCACACCTTACTTTCTTGAAGGCGATGCCCTGCTCATTGCAACAGGACGTAAACCTATGATAGATGATCTGAATCTGGAAAAAGCAAAAATACAGGTTAATGCACAAGGAGGGATCATTGTCAATGAGCAATTACGCACTACTGCACCACACGTCTGGGCTTTGGGAGACGCTAAAGGCGGGGAAATGTATGATTACCTTTCAATTGACGATTCCCGTATCATCTTAAATCATCTTTTCGGTAATAAGGAACGTTCTGTTGATGACCGTAATCCCGTACCTTACGCCATCTTCACAGATCCGCCTATGGCACATATCGGTCTGACGGAAGAAGAAGCCATGAAACGTGGATATCCCATCAAGATTTCACGTCTGCCCGCTTCCGCCATCCCTCGTGCACGTACTTTGCAGAATATGGATGGGATGCTAAAAGCTATTGTAAATACGGATACGGAGAAAATACTGGGCTGCTCACTCTTCTGCGTGGATGCACCGGAACTTATCAATCTGGTAGCGTTTGTCATGAAAACCGGGCAGAAATCTTCGGCTTTACGTAACTTCATATTCACCCATCCCAGTATGAGTGAAGGTTTAAATGGATTATTCAAGGCTTTTTAATAACTAACATTTGGTAATTAAGCCGTTAACTTCTATCTTTGTCCGCAATAAAAAAATAAGGATGCAGAGAAAACGGTACATAACACTCTTTTTTATATTCATCAGCATGGTCATGCTGGTGGTACCGGTTATTCCTCACCACCATCACAACAACGGGTTAATATGTATGAAGAATGACATAACTCCCAATTGTTGCGGACAACAACACACCCCGGATAGCGAACATTGCTGTTGCGATACGGGATGTGTTACTACTCACTTTTTCCAGCAAACTCCCAGCCCGGACAACGGATGGACACATCCGGATTTTCCGCTGGTCATCACATTATTCTCCGAACCACTTCTTAGACTATTGGTCCTCCCCGAAGAAAGCGGGCAAAGACAGGACTGCATATACCAGGAGTCACTTCATGGCACGTATCTCACACGTGCCACAGGACTTCGCGCACCTCCGTGTGTTCTTACTTTATCGTAAAGTCTGCAACTTTATTGCAGGCTTTTATCTCTAATTTTGTACACAGATAAAAGTAAGAACATAAAAATATCATCATGAAAAAAATTCTTTTTATGGGAGTCATGGGATTATTCCTGTTAGGCTCTTGCAATAGTAAATCCGGCGACGGACACGAAGGTCATAATCATGAAACAGAAAAACATGAGCACGAAGGTTGTGATCATGATCATGAAGGCGAAGACCACAATCACGAAGGTGACGAACATAACCACGATGGACATAGTCACGATGAACAAGCAGCCGGACATAGTGACGAAATCATTCTGCCTACCGCCAAAGCACAGGCTGCCGGAGTAAAATCCAATGTTGTAGAACCGGGGATTTTCCATCAGGTAATAAAAACCAGCGGTCAGATAATGGCAGCACAAGGAGATGAGAGCGTGGCTGTAGCAACCGTAGCAGGTGTAGTATCTTTCCGTGGAAAAGTAATCGAAGGTATGAGTGTCAGTAAAGGTACGCCACTGGTGACATTATCTTCCAAAAACATGGCGGATGGTGACCCTGTAGAACGGGCACGTATCGCTTATGAAGTTTCCAAGAAAGAATATGAGCGCATGAAAGCCCTCGTAGGAAATAAAATTGTTTCTGAAAAAGATTTCGCTCAGGCGGAACAAGCATACGAAAATGCACGTATCAGCTACGAAGCCGTAGCTAAAAATAGTTCAGCAAGCGGACAAGCGGTAATTTCGCCTATCAGCGGATATGTAAAAAGCCTGTTAGTGAAAGAAGGTGATTATGTAGCCGTAGGGCAACCGTTAGTCAGCATTACGCAAAACCGCAAATTGTTCCTGCGTGCTGATGTGTCTGAGAAATATTACCAATATCTGCGTACTATTGGTTCTGCTAACTTCTGCACTCCTTATAATAATAAGGTATATACATTGAAAGACTTAGACGGGCGTCTTCTCTCTTATGGCAAGGCTTCCGGTGGTGATGGTGGATATTATGTACCTGTAACCTTTGAGTTCGACAACAAAGGTGATATTATCCCCGGTTCGTTTGTAGAAATCTTCTTATTGTCTTCCCCTATAGAAAACGTAATATCCCTGCCCCATTCAGCATTGACTGAAGAACAAGGCAGTTTCTTTGTCTACCTGCAACTGGATGAAGAAGGATATAAGAAACAACTCGTGACTCTCGGAGCCGATAACGGTGAAAGCGTACAGATTCTCTCAGGTGTAAAAGCCGGAGACCGCGTGGTAACCGAAGGGGCTTATCAAGTGAAACTGGCAAGCGCTACGAATGCGATACCGGCACACAGTCACGAACACTAAAATAACAGTGGTAAGTGATGAGGTTATAGAGTGATAAAGCAACTTCACCCTATCACGTTATCACATTAACACTCTAACACTTTAATCAACATGTTAAATAAGATCATACATTTCTCACTTCATAACCGCATCCTGGTGCTTGTAGCCTCGGTGTTGTTACTGATAGGCGGAACCTACACCGCCATGAACACGGAAGTGGACGTATTCCCTGACCTCAATGCACCTACGGTTGTTATCATGACCGAAGCAAACGGCATGGCAGCAGAAGAAGTGGAACAACTCGTTACATTTCCCGTAGAAACAGCTGTGAACGGTGCAACAGGTGTGCGCCGCGTACGTTCTTCATCTACCAACGGCTTCTCTGTAGTATGGGTAGAATTCGATTGGGATACGGATATTTATCTGGCCCGGCAGATTGTCAGCGAAAAGTTGGCTGTCGTAAGTGAAAGCCTGCCTACCGGTGTAGGTAAACCGACACTGGGCCCACAATCATCCATTCTGGGTGAAATGCTGATTATCGGATTGACGGCCGACTCTACCTCCATGCTCGACCTGCGTACAATAGCCGACTGGACCATCCGTCCGCGCTTGCTCTCTACGGGCGGTGTGGCACAGGTAGCAGTACTTGGCGGTGATATAAAGGAATATCAGATACAATTAGATCCGGAACGGATGCGACATTACGGTGTTACGCTGAATGAAATCATGACTGTAACCCGCGAAATGAATCTGAACGCAAACGGTGGCGTGCTATATGAATATGGTAATGAATACATTGTGCGTGGAGTACTTTCTACCGACCGCGTAGATCAACTGGCACGTGCCGTAGTACGTGGTGGAACCGCTTCAGGTAATGCTCCTATCTTACTGGAAGACATTGCAGATGTACATATCGGAGCAAAGTTACCCAAACTGGGTACAGCATCCGAACGGGGTAAATCCGCCGTACTGTTAACTGTAACCAAACAACCAGCCACCAGCACACTGGAATTAACGGATAAATTAGAAGCATCTTTAAAAGACTTGCAGAAGAACCTGCCACCGGATGTAAAAGTCAGCACAGACATCTTCCGCCAGAGCCGCTTTATCGAAAGCTCTATCGGAAACGTACAGAAGTCCTTGTTTGAAGGAGGTATCTTCGTTGTGATTGTCCTATTCCTGTTCCTTGCGAATGTACGTACAACGGTGATCTCATTGGTTACACTACCGCTTTCATTGATTACTTCACTGGTGACGCTGCATTATATGGGCTTCACAATTAATACAATGAGTCTCGGCGGTCTTGCCATCGCTATCGGTTCGCTGGTGGATGATGCCATTGTGGACGTGGAGAACGTATATAAACGGCTCCACGAGAATAAGTTGAAACCTGTGGAAGAACGACTTTCCATATTGGAAGTAGTATTCAACGCATCGAAAGAAGTACGTATGCCTATTCTGAATTCCACGCTGATTATCGTAGTCAGTTTCGTACCGCTGTTCTTCCTCACCGGTATGGAAGGCCGCATGCTGGTTCCGCTGGGTATTGCGTTCATTGTAGCATTGGCAGCTTCTACGGTAGTGGCATTGACAGTTACACCAGTACTTTGCTCCTATCTTTTAGGAAAAGACAAGAAGAAGGTACAGAAAGAGAGCAGCGACTCGTTCGTAGCACGCAAGATGAAACAGTGGTATGGTGCTGCATTGGCATTCGTACTGGGACATAAGAAGATCGTACTGGGCAGTACAATCGGTTTGTTCGTAGTTGCCCTGGTATGTTTCTTCACATTGGGACGTTCGTTCCTGCCACCTTTCAACGAAGGTTCGTTTACGATTAACATATCTTCTTTACCGGGCATCTCATTAGAAGAAAGTGACAAGATGGGACACCGTGCAGAGGAATTGCTACTCAGCATTCCCGAAATACAAACCGTTGCCCGCAAGACCGGACGTGCCGAACTGGACGAGCATGCGCTTGGTGTGAATGTTTCGGAAATAGAAGCTCCGTTCGAATTGAAAGACCGTTCACGCAGTGAGTTGGTTGCCGAAGTACGCGAAAAGTTAGGTACTATCGTAGGGGCAAATGTGGAAATCGGCCAGCCTATCAGCCACCGTATCGATGCTATGCTCAGTGGTACGAAAGCCAACATCGCAATTAAACTGTTTGGTGACGACCTGAACCGTATGTTTACCTTGGGTAATGAAATCAAAGGTGCCATCCAGGATATTCCGGGTATTGCCGACCTGAATGTAGAACAACAGATAGAACGTCCTCAGCTTATCATTTCGCCCAAGCGGGAAATGCTGGCTAAGTTTGGTATCTCATTACCGGAATTCTCTGAGTTCGTGAATGTATGTCTTGCTGGTGAAACCGTATCACAGGTATACGAGAAAGGTAAAAGCTTCGACCTTACCGTACGTGTACGTGATGATCTTCGCGACGAAATGGAGAAGATACGCAACTTGATGATAGATACCAGTGACGGAAAGAAAATACCTCTGAACTACATCGCAGAAGTGCGTTCTGCCATGGGACCGAATACCATCAGCCGCGAGAACGTGAAACGTAAAATCGTGATCTCTGCCAATGTTGCCGACCGCGACCTGCGCAGTGTGGTGAATGATATTCAAGCCCGTGTGGACAAGGATATTAAGTTGCCCGAAGGGTATCATCTGGAATACGGTGGCCAATTTGAGAGCGAACAGGCAGCAAGCCGCACGTTATTGCTTACATCACTGATGAGTATCGCGGTTATTTTCCTTTTGCTTTATCATGAATTCCGTAGCGTGAAGGAAAGTGCGATTATTCTTATCAATCTGCCGTTAGCATTGATCGGTGGTGTATTTGCTTTGTTGATGACAACGGGAGAAGTGAGTATTCCGGCTATTATCGGTTTTATTTCACTGTTCGGTATCGCTACCCGAAATGGTATGTTGCTGATCAGCCACTACAACCACTTGCAACGGGAAGAAGGAATGGGAGTATATGATAGCGTTATACGCGGTTCAATGGACCGGTTGAATCCGATTTTAATGACGGCATTGTCTTCTGCTCTCGCTCTTATTCCATTGGCACTGGGAGGAGATTTACCGGGTAATGAAATTCAAAGTCCGATGGCGAAGGTTATTCTCGGAGGTCTTTTAACTTCCACGTTCCTGAACGGTTTCATCATTCCGATTGTTTACCTGATGATGCACCGGAAACCGGCGAATTAACATCCATATAACCATTAACAATATCAAATAATGAAACGAATTCTGATATTTAGTATTATCACCTTTTTCCTATATGCGGGGATGCGCGCACAATCGGTCGACATAGACGAAGTGCTGCGCCGCATCGAAGCGAATAATAAAGAGTTGCAGGCCAACGCCCAACTCATCACTTCGCAGAAATTGGAAAACAAGTCGGAGAATAATCTTCCCGACCCAACCCTTTCTTATTCTCACCTGTGGGGAGCAAAAGATAAGGACGAAACCATCGGCGAGCTTGTTGTTTCACAAAGCTTCGACTTCCCTACGCTCTACGCTACGCGTGGACAAGTGAACCGTCTTAAAACGGGGGCACTCGATGCACAATCCACCGCTTTCCGCCAGCAACTGTTGCTTCAAGCCAAGGAAATATGCCTCGACATCCTCATGTTGCAACAACAGCAAAGATTGCTGGACGAACGTCTGAAACAAGCTGAAGAACTTTCCGCCTATTACAAGAGACGTTTGGAAACAGGAGATGCCAATATTTTGGAAACCAATAAAATCAATCTGGAATTGCTGAACGTTCGTACAGAAGCACGAACCAACCGCACCACCTTGGAAAACAAATGGCAGGAACTGACTGCATTGAACAGCAACCAACCATTACAAATCTCCTCTCTCAGCGAATATCCGCTGCATCCACTACCGGCTGATTATGAACAACTGCGTGAAGAGGTTATCGCGTCGGATGCTGCCTTGTGGTCACTGAGCAACGAAAGCGCTGCTGCCCGCAAACAAATTTCTGTCAGTAAACAAGGCTGGCTGCCTAAGTTAGAGTTAGGTTATCGTCGTAACACCGAATCGGGCACGCCGTTCAATGGTGTTGTGGTGGGCTTTTCTTTCCCCATCTTCGAGAACCGAAATAAGGTGAAGATAGCCAAGGCACAATCCATGAATATAGATTTTCAGAAAGAGAATGCGACTTTGCAGGCAGAGTCTTCATTAGCACAGCTTTATCGCGAAGCTCAATCCTTGCAAGCTTCCATGCAGGAATATCAGGAAGCCTTCAGCTCACAACAAGATCTCGCATTGCTGAAACAAGCCCTTACAGGTGGACAAATCAGCGTGATAGAATTCTTTGTGGAAGTTTCTGTGATTTATCAAAGCAAACAAAATCTGCTTCAACTGGAAAACCAGTATCAGAAGGTGATGGCACAGATTTATAAGAGTAAGTTGTAAAAACAGTATATTATAACGAAAGAGGGCTTGAATGTTCAGGCCCTCTTTTATCATTTATTATAGTTTCGTAATTTTCCCCATAAAAAGAATTGCTCCCGTACTCTTTTCCTTAATTACGAAAGCAAAAGGACGGTCTACATAGAAAGATATAGGAGTAGATGGCCCGGCAGAAGTTTCCAACATTCCACCAACTGTAACAGCCGCTGCTTCAGTACCTTCCTCATCTACATTTACATAAGTAAATTGCTGCAAAAGCCCAATATATAACTCGGCAGCCGACATTTTAGAGAAATCAGCCTTATAACCATCAAAGGCATCCTTCATCCCCATAGCAACCATATCCTCTATGAGCATCTTGTCATACTCCACTTTGAAACGGGGAAGTTTAACCTGCAATTGCCTGCTCGACAAAGCTGCATTCCATTCCTTCCAGTTTTCATAAGTCAACTCGGACAAACTCTCATCTAAAGTCTTATCCACGGCAGGCAATAAGAGCACCATACTGAAAGCTTCATTGCCATACGGCAATTCTGCGATGGAGAATGCTGAGTTCTGGGCATAATTAAACGTTTCTGTCTGATTCATCATGTTCACTTTCTGCTCAGTACCATCAGAATTAGTAAAGTTTTCCTGGCGAGTATCCGATTTTTGGAATTGACTCTTCCAAATGCCTTTGAAGTAGAGTGCATTAATCAAATACATACGTGCATCTTCCGGTATTCTCTGTATAACCTCTTTTATACAATTATTCGTCTGCTCAGCGCACCACCGGTTAATCACATCCTTCGCTGTGGGAGATGTAAAATCAAGTTCCTGTACCTGGGCATCATACATCTTCTTATTCACCTCCACAAAAGAATCGTAAACTTTAAAACCTTGTTTTACCCAAATAGAATTGGCGATTCCTAATTGAGTGGTATTATCTAAATCCAATAAAGCTGAAGTTAGCTTTTGATTATAGTTATTCAGATCATCAAGAGAGAAAGAAGCGGCAGGAAATCCCAATACGTTCTGCATTTCAGTAAGCGTATTGCCCGAAGCTCCGTTAGTAATCATTGATAAGCAAAGTGATGCACTCAATGGAGACACAAAAACATTCGGTTTTTCCTTTTCGGTACTGCACACCTGATCGAAGAAACGGAAAGCAAAGTCTGTACCTTTGTCCATTAAATCTTGTTCCGCACGGGTGAGATTGATGTCTTGACGTGGTTTTGGTTCCGGTTGAGAGGGAGTCTCATCATTTTGACAAGCTGCAAGGATACTGAGTAGGCTTAGCGCAGCAATAGTTTTCTTTAGCATAAGCATTATAGTATTAGTTTTCTATTAAGTTACTCTGTTAGAATAAATGCATAAATTTATAAAATACTGCACCACATTACAAATTAAACATAAATCTTTCCTATCTTTGCTCCCGGTTTTGTTGGAGTATGCTTTTCGGTATACTCCATGAAAAGGGAATTGGGTGTGACTCCCAAACAGTCCCGCTGCTGTGATCTCCTATTGCAGGATTTGCCAATCACCTGTGCCACTGCCAATATTCGTATGGTGGGAAGGCGGCAAATCCGGAGTAAGTCAGAAGACCTGCAAAACCGATCATTTCTTATGCCTTCGAGGAAAGGGCATGAGATGTACATGGTTTATACCCTTATTTATGAATATACAAAGAACTAAAAGCAATAGAATTGTAATAGATAAGCATGCCTATATACTACGGTTATGTTTATTCATCTATTTATTCTTATCTCCTCTTCATCTGCATGCCCAACAAAAAGGAGATACCATAACCAATAAGACGCATGAAATTCCCGGAGTAACCATAAAAGCCAGACGAGCCCCGCAAAAAGTTTCGGCAGCAACTCCCACACAAATTATCACTAAAGATAATATTGAGCACCTTGGTCTGCAAAACATGGCAGATGCAGTACGGCACTTCACTGGTGCCAATGTGAAAGATTATGGTGGAGTAGGCGGACTCAAGACAGTCTCTATACGAAATCTGGGTGCAGCACATACAGCTATCAGTTATGACGGAATAGCCGTCAGCAACTGCCAGGCCGGACAAATAGATATAGGCAGGTTCTCACTCGATAATGTCGCTTTGCTCTCCTTAGCCATCGGGCAAGGGGACAATCTGCTACAGCCTGCCCGCCTTTACGCCTCAGCCGGTGTACTCAACATAGAGACAGAAGTCCCCCTGTTCACAGGAAAATATTCTTTTCAAGGTCGCATAAAGGGAGGTTCTTATGGTATGGTAAACCCTTCACTGCGCTGGGCACAACGTTTAGGTAAACAAACAACCCTCACCATGGACGGCAACTTCCTGAGAGCGGATGGCATCTATGATTTCACCTTGGAGAATGGAAAGTACACAACCAAAGAAAGAAGATACAATTCGGACATAAACTCCTGGCATGGTGAAGCCAATCTTTTCCATACATTCAAGGACAGCAGTAAATTAAGTATAAAGACCTATTATTTTGATTCGGAACGTGGACTGCCCGGTGTCGTCCTTCTCTATAATCCGAATTCTTACGAGCGTTTGTGGGATAAGAATTTCTTCACCCAAGTGAAATATAAAAAGCAATTCTCTCCTCAATGGGTTTTGCAAGCCCAGGGAAAGTACAACTATTCCAAGAATAAGTATCAGGATGAAGGGGCACAATATGAAGGAGGGATTACGACTGAGCATTACAGACAGAACGAATATTATTTGTCCGCCACTATTGTCTACTCACCCACTAAAGAGTTTTCGTTGGCTTTAGCGCAAGACGGAGCCATCAACACCTTATGGAATAACCTCCAGTTCTGCCCATATCCGACGCGCTACACTTCACTCACTGCATTTAGTGCAAAGTATCAGACCGGACAGTTCACAGCCATGGCGTCTCTGGTGGGTACCTACCTCACGGAGCATGTAGAAAGTGGAGAACGTCCGGAAGACATGAGTAAACTCTCCCCCAGCGCATCCATCAGTTTCCGCCCTTGGAAAGACCGGTTATTCTACATACGTGCCATGTACAAAAGCACTTTCCGGACTCCGACCTTCAATGATTTATATTACTATCGTTTAGGCAATCGCAGCCTCCGCCCCGAAAAAGCGCAGGAATACAACGTAGGCATTACGTGGAGCGGTTCTCCTTGTTCATGGATAAACAACATGTCCGTAACATTGGATGGGTATTACAACCATGTAAAAGATAAAATTGTAGCATTCCCGTCAACTTATGTATGGAGAATGGCAAACTATGGAAAAGCACACATATCGGGAGTTGATTTTACTTTCTCGACGTTCATTCCTATTATCCCTCAGATAGACCTACGTATTGCAGGAGGATATACATGGCAAAAGGCCATTGATGTTACCGACAGTTCAACCAGCAACTACAAAGACCAATTGCCCTATACACCGGAACATAGTGGAAACGGCAATATCATTGTCGAGACCCCGTGGGTAAATGTCGGATATTCCGTTGTCGGAGTAGGTAAACGATATTACCTGTCGCAAAATATTCCGGACTACAAGATAGATGGATACACAGACCATACCCTTTCTGTTTCCCATGCTTTCAAATTCAACAAATATACACTTACGCTACAGGCGGAAGTTATCAACCTGTTGAACAAACAGTACGAAGTCATAAAATATTATCCCATGCCGGGACGGAACTGGCAGGTTAGCGGTACAATACAATTTTAACCCTATAAAAAACAACGTAAAATGAAAATCAGAAGTTTGTTATTCAGTTTAATGTGCCTGATAGCACTGAACGTTTCTATTACATCATGTAGTGATGATGATGACGATTATGGACGAAATGACTCCGGAAGTACCATAGAATTGCCCCAAAAGCGTGCTTTTATATTAAATGAAGGCACTCAAGGAGGCAACAATGCGAGTATCAGTTTCTATTGCCCGGATCAGGCAAACTTTTTTGTCAAGGACATATTCCAGACACAAAACGATGCTAAATTAGGTGATACCGGTCAGGATATGATTGAATATCGTAATAGTATTTATGTTGCAGTCAATGGTTCAAGCTATATGACACGCTTAAATACAGCTGGAGTGGAACAAGCCCGCCATGCATTCACCGTAAATGGAGCAACACCCCGCTACATGGCAGCCGACGACGGCTATATTTATGTAACCCTGTATGGTGGCAAAGTAGTGAAGCTGGATGCTCAAACGCTGGAAGAGAAAGCATCCCTGAGCCTTGGAAATAACCTGGAAGGTATCGTAGAATGTAACGACAAGTTATATGTGGCAAACTCCTACAAAAAGGAAGATGCCCAATTTGTATATTTATCGGATGTATTTGTCATCGACACCAAAACATTTACATTGGAAAAGACATTAACCGTGACGGTAAACCCGAACAAACTGACGGAGGCTAATGATAAAGTCTTTCTGATATCTTACGGAGATTATGGCACCGTAGGTTATACAGCCCAGATGATAGACCCGAAAGACAACAATAAAATAACGGTAATCGGCACAGCCACCGATATGGTTGCCGATGATGAAAGAGGAATGGTCTACTTTGTTAATTCGGAGACAGATTATAGTAACTGGCCTGAAACCAGTACTATAAATACCTTCTACAGCTATAATGCAAATACCCTGGAGAAAAAAGATGTCAGCTTCCTGAAAAATGCCCCGGAAGAACTTGCTTCCAGTAGTGTCTACTCCATGAGTGTGAACGAAGCTAACGGAGACATTTATATAGCCACTACTTTGTATTCTGCGGGAAACGGAACAATTTATAGATTTGACCAAAACGGAAACTTTATCGACAAATTTGACTGCGGAGGCCAAAATCCCAAGAAAATCATCTTCTTTAATTAATAGCTGAAATGTATCTGCACAAAGGATTACAATTTATTTCAATAGCAATCATAGTGTTACTTCTCTCCGCCTGCGGCGGGAGAAGTAACACCTCTTCTACCTCTGTACAAGGTGACACCATCACCTTGCGGTATTCCGAGAACCTTTCCATAGTTGATTACGGAGACTATACCCTTGCACAACTACGCAATCCCTGGGATACCGCCAAAGTTTTGCACACCTATATCTTAGTAGATAAAGACCAGCCCCTCCCCGAGGAACTGCCCGCAGGAACCATCGTCCGTACTCCGTTAAGCAAAGCCGTCATCTACTCCTCCGTGCATTGCAGTCTGTTGAAGAAGCTTGGTGCACTGGGTAGCATTGGTGGTGTATGCGACCTGAAATATATCAAGATGCCGGAAATAGAAGAAGGATGCCGGAACGGATCAATTGCCGACGTAGGCGACGGCATGAATCCTAACATTGAAAAAATCATAGACCTTCATCCGGATGCCATACTCCTCTCCCCTTTTGAAAACAGCGGCGGTTACGGGCGCGTAGAGAAACTGGATGTCCCCATTATCGAATGTGCCGAATATATGGAAACCTCCGCACTGGGACGTGCCGAATGGATGCATTTCTACGGTTTATTGTTTGGAAAGCAACAAGTGGCGGACAGCTTGTTTGCATCAGTGGAACAGAATTATAATGAACTGAAGAACTTAGTTGCCCCCATTTCTTATGCCCCTTCGGTGATGTGTGATTTGAAAACAAGTTCCACCTGGTATACTCCGGGAGGCAACAGTACTATCGCCAAACTATATACCGATGCGAGTGCCAATTATATTTTCCGGGAAGATACACATAGCGGTTCCCTCCCCTATCCCTTCGAGGTTATCTTTGAGAAAGGACAACAGGCGGACGTCTGGCTGATACGCTACAACCAGCCCACAGATAAGACCTATAATGAACTGGAAAAAGAATTTGCCCCTTATGCCGGCTTCCGCGCTTTCAAGGAACGGAACATCTACGGCTGCAACACCAATCGGGTGCCTTTCTATGAAGAAACACCTTTCCAACCGGACTGGTTATTGAAAGATTTAATAAAAATCTTCCATCCTTCGATGTTAGAAGGATATGAGTTAAAATATTATAGTAAATTAGCGGAGTAAAAATTAATGGTTTGAAAGGCAAAGGATATATATATGGCATAGCACTGTCGGTCCTCATTCTCGTATTGATGGCTGCGAATCTCTGGTTCGGTTCAATCAATATCCCCGCCGGAGCTGTGTGGAATATTCTCATAGGAAATGAGATAGAAAAAGCCAGCTGGGCTTTTATTATCTGGGAATCCCGCCTGCCGCAAGCCGTCACGGCATTACTATGTGGTGCCGCACTCGCAGCTTCGGGACTGATGTTACAAACGGCATTCAACAACCCACTGGCAGGTCCATCCATCCTGGGCATTAACTCAGGAGCAAGTCTTGGTGTCGCATTGGTGATGCTGGCCGGTGGAGGAAGCATTGCTACAGGGGTATTTACCTTATCCGGTTTCTTCTCCGTGATACTCGGTGCCTTCATCGGGTCAATGGTGGTAATGGGACTTATCCTTTTCTTTTCGACACTGATAAAAAGCAATATCATGCTACTGATTACGGGTATCATGATCGGTTATATCACTTCGTCCGCTATTTCATTACTCAATTTCTTTGCTACTGCCGAAGGGGTGCATTCTTATATGATATGGGGCATGGGAAACTTCGGAGGTGTCTCATTGCAACAACTCCCCTATTTCTCCATTTTCTGTCTGGCAGGTTTGTTACTTTCCATCCTGCTTATCAAACCCTTGAATGCCTTGCTGTTGGGTACTCGCTATGCTGAAAACTTAGGAGTAAACATCCGTCGCACAAGAAATCTGTTACTGATTGCCACCGGACTACTGACAGCCGTCACTACCGCCTTCTGCGGACCTGTTGCTTTCATCGGTCTGGCCGTTCCACATATCTCCCGCCTGATGCTGGGCACGTCCAATCACAATTCACTGCTTCCCGTCACTTTGCTGACGGGTGGTGTAATTGCCTTGCTCTGCAATCTGATCTGCATCCTTCCGGGTGAAGCTGGTATTATTCCTCTCAATGCGGTAACCCCTGTGCTGGGTGCGCCTGTTATCATTTATGTCATTGTCAACCAACGTAAAATACAATACTTCAACTGATGGAAAAAGCTGTTATCACCGCAAACGATTTATGCATCGGCTACCGCCAGGGAAAGCAAGAGAAACGGATACATGAACATCTCTCCTTCCGGCTCTATCCCGGAGAACTGACCTGCCTGCTGGGAGCTAACGGAACCGGTAAATCAACTCTGCTCCGCACTTTGGCTGCTTCGCAACCGGCCTTGTCAGGAGAATTATTTGTACAGGAAAAGCCATTGTCTGCCTATTCCGAAAAAGAACGTTCACGTACCATCGGAGTAGTACTAACAGACAAGACACAAGCAGGCGGACTGACTGTATATGAGTTAGTAGCTCTGGGACGACAACCTCATACGGGGTTCTTCGGCAGATTGAACAAAACGGATCACTCCATCATTGAAGAGGCTCTGGAAGCTGTAAGCATCAGTCATAAAGCCCACAGTTATACTGCAGAGCTATCAGATGGTGAACGACAGAAGGTCATGATTGCCAAAGCATTGGTACAGGAATGTCCGCTCATTCTGCTGGATGAACCGACAGCTTTCCTGGATGTAGTGAGTCGCATCGAAATTATGACTTTGCTTCATCGCCTGGCAGTGGAACAAAAGAAAGCGATCCTGCTTTCCACCCATGACATAGAGCAGGCATTGGTACTGGCAGATAAACTTTGGTTACTTTCAAAAGAAAACGGACTGCAATGTGGAGTAACGGAAGATATGATTCTAAGTCACCGGATGGACGGCTTGTTTTCCCGCAACGATATCCGGTTTGATTATGCACACGGGGTATATTATCCCAAAGTGGATAGTCACCGCTGTATCATTGTGGAAGCCAATGATGAAGTATTGCTGCACTGGACAACAAATGCACTCAACCGTCATGGCTATGCTTGTTCTCCCATTTCTACGTCAGGGACAGTTGATTTGCCATACTTACAGGTATTGTCTGCCGAAGATTTCAGACTGCATAAAGAAAAGGAATACAAATTCCACTCTTTCGAACAACTACTTGCCAATGTCTGACAAAAGCAATGATATTTATATACAAACGCACTGATTCTAACTAACGCTTTATTTCCGATTATCAAAAGAATACAAACTCCAAACTTCTTGTAAACTGAAAAGATGATGTTTTTCTATTATCTTACAAAGAAGCAGAAAAAAAATCATCCGGAAAATGCATGCTCAACTAAAGTTTAAGTTTTTTAGTTTCAGTCCTTCAGTTTTGGTTGTATAATGCCCATTAGAAGGGTATTACGGCTGAAAGATGAAACATGACGCTATCTGTCCGAGCCACAACACATCACCATGAAATAATAACAAGCAATCTTATATCCTATAACAAGAATCTTGACTATGCCTGGATTCACTTCATAAATGGTTCATCACCAGTATCTCATCCGGCAAGTATCCACTTCGGATACGCCACTCCTGCGGATAAAGATTATTAGCCCGGTTACCGATATTCTTCACAAAACCTAAAGGAACACCCTTATACGTCAACAGCACATAACCACGTGGAACAGTACCGGGAAGCACAATGGCTTCCTTACGTAAATAGGCGATAGCCTGTTCATACGAAATTTCTTCACGAGGAAAAACATCGGAAGCCTGCACAGTGCTCATAGCAAGGGCATGATTGGGAATCAGGTCCTTTCCTTTCACCTCGGCAAGGGTAACGCCTGCCTGAATGACACGAAGAGATTGTTGGAGTACGGATAATCCGGATATATATTCTTTAGAGAAAGCCGCAATATTCATTCCATTTGCAGAAATCTCATAGTCGTCTGCCGAAAGGAGCCAGGCACGGGCGGCCAATAATTGTTCCTTAGATGCTCCGGCATTAGCTTTAGACGCTGAGGCACCAGCTTTCTTCTTTCCTTGGGAAACAGTGGATTTATAACGGATTTGTACCGTCTCTCCTTCCGGTTTACGAAGTACGGCAAGGAAAAAACCTTCACCCTTTGTACGGTGAGGCAGAAAACGATATACAGGAAAATCTTCACCAGCAAGCAAGTTTCCGGTAATGTTCCACGCTGTCGGAGCATCTACCGGAAGTATTTCTGCACCGAATTCATCACGCATCCAGCGGATATTTTCTTCATCTTCCTGCGTATTATACGTGCAAGTGCTATAGATAAGCAATCCGCCGGATTTCAGACTGGGCCATATATCGGAGATGATACGTCGTTGACGTTGCCAGCAGATTTCCACATTCTCCGAACTCCACTCGCTGACGGCAACGGGATCTTTACGGAACATACCTTCACCAGAACAGGGAACATCGGTCAGTATGACATCGAAGAAGTCTTCCAGATCAGCGAAGTCTGCCGGATCGTTATTGGTTACAACCACACCAGGATGCCCCCACTTCGTCAGATTCTCCGCCAGGATTTGCGAACGGTTACGAATTACTTCGTTTGCTACCAACAGGCTGCCTGTAGGCAATACACTGCGGGCATGAGTAGATTTTCCACCGGGAGCGGCGCAAAGGTCAAGCATCACGGAAGGCGTTTCACCGATATACTGCTTTAATACTTGCTCCACAAACATGGAAGATGCCTCCTGCACATAGTAACATCCGGCATGAAACAACGGATCGAAGGTAAACGTCAATCGACGGTCAAGGTAGATACCTGTTGCTGACCAGGGCACACGCCCGAAAGAGGTATGAAAAAGACTGAATGAAGAATTGGGTAGTTTTTCTTCATTCAGCCGGATACTTACAGGCTGCTCGTCATTCAGAGCGTCTGTCAGTTTATTATATTCTTCATCTCCCAGGAGGGAACGTGTACGGTCTGCAAAAGATACGGGTAAGTCCATGTGCCAAATTGTTTGTTATTATTTCCGCAAAGGTAATGCAAATCGAATGCATAACTTTCATGCTTGCATGAAAAAGTTATGCTGAGATGCAGCTTATCTTCCTCAAAGGTAACATAAAAAGGCAATACAAGGCAAACCCGCCGGGCACTAAAAACTAAGCTTGACTCCCGCAAAGTAGGAACGAGGCGCTCCCGGACCATAAATGTAACCGGAATCGCGGGTGGCTCCTTTATCAAAATCTTTCTGATAGGAGTTGAAGATATTCTGTACTCCCACATTGAATTGCAGGCACATGCCGGAAAAATCTATATCATAAGCTACCTTGGCACCCAGTTCGAAGAAATCCGGGCTTTTCACCAACAGGTCTGCCGTACCATCCACTTCGGACATCAAATGAGGCACATACATTTGCCCGGTATAATTACCGTTCAGGGCTACAGACAATGCTTTTGTAGGATTGAAAGTGGCAGTAAAGTAACCATAAACATCGGGGGTACGCAATATCCGGTCGCTATGGCGTTCTTCATCCGACAAATGTTCCTTGTCTGCACTCCACTCCTCGGGAGAATCGTACAGACTGCGTTGCACGGTCAGTCCCGCCTGCAACTGGATTTTATCACGCCAAGCGATCTTTCCTTCCAATGTACCACCATACACCTTTGCACCGGAACCGTTGACACGGGTTTGTATCAGATATCCACTACCGTTCGGATCTTCTATCGGTGCTGTCAGTACAAACGGATCGGAGAGTTTCGTGAAGAAACCTTCTATCAACAAATTTGCTTGGAAATCACCGAAGTAATGATACCAATCCATCGAAGCGTTCACGCTGCGCGAACGTTCTTCTTTCAGATCCTTAGCACGAACGATGGAAATCAACCCGCCTCCCACATTACTAATATGTAAGTCTTCGTCGAAAGCCTGCGGAGCACGGAAACCTTCAGCATAACTGAAACGGATATTTATGTCCTGCGTAGGGTTGTAGCGGATATTGGCACGGGGACTGAAAATGGCTTTACTCATAATGCTATTCTTGTCCAGACGTCCGCCTATCAGAAAACTCCACTGCTCGCTTTTCCATTCATTCTGCACATAGGCACTCGCAATGTTCACAATCTGTTTCAAGGGATCGGGTGTATACTTATCAATCAACTGTTGCAGACGGTCTCCTGTTGCAGTGGGATCTTCCGCCAAAGCGGCATCCCGATATTTTTGCATATCCGTTGCTTTGTCGTCCAGATTATCATGATTAAATTCTACTCCACCCGTCAAGTCGGAAGGCATGAAGAAGAGCTTATCAAAATGATAGATATACTGGGCGCCCAATACGCCGGTGAAATCGGTGGTATGCCCATAGGCACTGTAATAACTGTCGCGCACGATATGCTGGGCAGAGGCGTATGCATTGAACGCATGCTTCTGATCCTTAGAGAAGGCACCGAACTTCAAGCCGCCCGTATTGATGGAATGTTCGATCTGCTCCACCAGTCCGGGTTCGCCGGAACCATTCAGATTGGCATCTTCGGCAATGTGAGGCGGCAGATCAAAGCGGTTACCGCCACGGCGAAACTCTTCCATGTGATGATATTCCAGATTCAACTTGGAATAGGGGCTCAGCCTATAATAAGCGTTCACGCCTACTGTCTGGTTCTTCAATTTGGGTAATTCGGAAAAACCGTCACCGTTGGAATCCCATGCCGAACGGTGGCGGTTCTGCCCGTAGATGTAAGCTCCCATTTTGTTATCCGAAGATACCAGGGAAAGGTTAAGCGTAGTATTATTGTCAAACGAACCGGAGCCATCAAAATTGGAGATAGAGTGGGCAAACGAACCTGAGTTGCGGAGAGGTTCTTTCGTGATAATATTCACTGTTCCGGCAATGGCCGAAGAGCCGAAAAGAGCCGAACCGCCTCCACGTACCACTTCCACACGCTCTATCATATTAGCGGGAATCTGCTCCAAGCCGTAGACGCCTGCCAATGCAGAAAAGATGGGACGGGAATCAATCAGTATCTGTGTATATTTCCCATCCATACCATTGATACGTACCTGTGAGTAGCCACAATTCTGGCAATCGTTTTCTACACGTACGCCCGGCTGGAAGACGAGACCTTGCGACAAGGTATGCGAATTGGTCATGTCGAATAGTTTCGGAGTAACGACCTTTACCAAGGTAGGTGCCAGTCGGCGAGCGGTTTCATTACGATTGGCTGTAACAACTACGCCATCCAGGGCTACCATATCTTCTTCCAGTTCGAAGTTTTCTTCCAGCGTCTTACCCCGTTTAAGGGTTACTTTTCGTTCTTGTGGTTTATAACCTACGGCACTGACGGAGAGTATGAACTCACCTTCCGGAAGGTTCTTCAGAAAATAATGTCCGGTACCATCGGTCATAGTTCCGATAGTGGTCCCTTTCAGGGCTACTGTCATATAAGGAAGGTGTTCTCCTGTTTTTTTCTCTAATATGTGGCCAATGATATTGGCGTCAGATTTATTTAAATCAATTGCATAAGCGGTGTGGGAGAGCAATGTACACATCACTCCCACCACGAAAAAGATATATTTTTTCATGTAGTTCTAATTTTTAATGGATTTTTTAATAAGGGGAATTCCTATTGTCAATGAACTACAGGTGGTGCACGCAGACTGATGCCGCAACGAACTCGCACGCACTTGGTATGTTCTACAGCCGGAACACTCAGTACACGCAATAAAATAAGGAAAGCCGATGCGGCAAAAAGAATAGCAGGTAGAGAAGAAGCTACAAAAGAAGAAAGGAAGAATATCGTTTCAACCTGCGCTTCCGTATGGCTATGTTCACCTTTGAACGGGTGGGAATGTACAATAATTACCCCATTTACCACATGCGAGTGAGTAAACAGTGTAATACCTCCTAAATATGCGATAAATAATAAAGGAAGGAACCATTTCAATATATTCCGTAACTTCTCCAAAAAGCGTTTTAATATAGATTTGCGAAAGTAACACTAATTACAATAAGAAGCAACCGGATTTAGTTGTTTTAACCGGATATAAAGCAAAATACCTACATCTTATGAGTACAAGAAGTCTGATATTACATTATTATTAAATAAAACTGATCCATTTTTGTAGGGTTATGAATTAAATGGGTACGCGGACGACGCGGATAAGGCGGACGAACGCGGACTTTAATTTATTAATAGTATAGCGCAGCTTTTTTAATCCGTGTCTAAAATCTCATTTATCATTTGTTTCATTTCCATATCGTATTAAAACAAATCTCCGCCGCCTCCCTGTCCGGCAAGCATTTCAGAAAATACACCGGAGTATGGGCCGCAAGATATTTCACTGTCTCGATGACGCCATTATTCAATTCTCTCACTTCCTTCAGATTAGAGCACGACGGCAATAGTGATGCGAAGGCCCGTGCCGGACTCTCCCGTTGAATCTCATTCATCGGAGCCTGTTCCAATCGTACAAATGCCCCTACAGGAACAGAATCATTCTTGTAGCAGGGTGTCTTTCCGCTCCAGGGCGAACCGTAGACTGTGGCTTCCCCTGTTTCCCGGTTGAAATGCACGATGGGATTATCATCGTTCAGCAGTTCACAGTCTGGGATATGCTTCAGCCACAACCCACTGTGCGTACTTTTTCCCGTTCCGCTTTTGCCTTGGAAGAGATATCCCTTTCCATCTTTCTTTATGACGGAAGCGTGCATTAATACAGTATCGGAACAAGCCGTATTGAAAGCATAAATCATCATCAGGATATTGTTGAGTACAAATGCATCCGCTTCTGTTTCGTGCAGGAACAGGACACCTTTGGTAAATCCGTAGAAGAAATAAGCTGTGTACTCTTTCGGATCGTTGGGAGCGAGGATGGTAATGAGATAAGAGTCCGTATCCGGAATCACACTGATCCTGCATGTGGCACCTTCCCATTCGAACTCGACGAGTGAGCGATATTTTACATGGTCTTCTTCTTGGATTTCACTCTCCGGCTGGACGGCAAGTGAGAATGCTATTTTAAGTTCTTTCTCTTTGTATGTATCTAAAGATAACAGGAAAGGTTTCAGGGAGGGAATCAGCTCTTCCGTTTTCCAGTGTGGAATGGTGGAGGAAGTACCGAATAGATAAGGCCCTACTTGATATACCTGTGCGTTACGCTCTCCTTTCATAATCTATAATATTTGATGTACCGGTGTAAAGGTAGAGGAATTCTTCTGATTGGACAACTGAATTTTACACAATATTACAGGTATCGGTTCATTTCTCCAGTCTTTTCATCAATATTTATAAGTCAGCATAATGCGCCCTTCCGAAGTATTGGAAAATACATTGGCGTGATACCTGTATTTGGTATCGCGGGTGTAGTTCATAAATGTGCCGGTGAGGTACAGTTGCTTCCGCAATTTCAGGTCCAGCCGAAGGCCGACTGCATGGAGGATGGCCCTTGAACGGTCGCCCTGGGCATTGAGTGTCTTCGGTTCCACTTCGTCCCAGTTGATGTCTTGGGGATACCCTTTCCAGGTGAACATGTGGTAGACTTCGTAGATGGTGGATATAGCAAGACGGTCCTTGTAGGTAAAGTTAAAGTTGAGCTTGCTGCTGTAGCCGCTGGCTAGGTTGTAGATGCGTTCGTCCACTTGATAATAGTCGCTGAGGGCACCTCCCAGAAGGATGGCGTTGAGGTAGGCGTAACCATCTATTCCCCAGTTCCGTTTGAGGTTTCTTTTGTAGATGAGGCCACCGCCCACGGAAGCGGGTGTACAGAATTTATAAGGTACTTTTGCCGATACTGCCGATATCGTGTCCGAATCGTAGTAGTCGAAGTGCTGGTACAGCCCAAGGCTGAGATAGTGCTTTTCATTGTTCACCAACTCTTTGGCTACCAGTCGGCCAACGATGTTTATCTGTCCCAGGACCGGTTGATCTTTCTGCCAGTTCAGGTTCGCCTGGATGGAGAAATAGTCGTAGGGTTTGGTATCTTCCGCATCGAAGCGGTCACCGTATTCGACGTTGATTTCGGAGGCCAGACCCACACCTTTGTCCAGAATCTCGTCTTTCAGTTCCAGGGTACGTATGCCCAGAGATACATCCACACTTACATCGGGTACACCGAATTGCTTACCCGAAGTGGAACGCCGCTTCCAGGCATCTCCGTTGATAATACGGGTCAAGCCGCGCATGGGGGACACCAGGAATCCGGCAAACTCCAGTCCGAAGCGTGACCAACCGGTTTTCCTGTCGTCGAGGATGAGGTCGGAAACCCTGTAAGTCACTTCGCCCAGGGCCATACCGCCAATGGGGGTGGCAATGATGTCGTTGGTAGAGGGATATTCGTTCTCCATAAACATCTCCCACATGAAACTGCCGCCGAAGGCAAAGAGCCCGGACTGCCAGAAATTGTATCCGTTGGATCGGGCTGAGTTGAAGTACAGGCTACCATGGTAGGGGTGCATGAACATATTGGTGCCCATGGCGTCATTGTCCCACACGAAGCCATGCTTGAGGTTGTCCTTGATAGTACGCCCGTTGATGTAGGCAAAGTCAGCCTTACGGATATAGCGGTCGAAGGCCCAGACTCCCATATTGATGCCGAAGACCATGGTACCCGCCTGAAGCCCCCTTTTGTGGGAGTAATAATCTATATCGAGCGAGTCGGCAGGCCGGGGAGTGGCTAAACGGTGGCGGATGGCGAGTTGCGGATAAGCCACATTAATGGCTATCAGGAAAGTGAGCAGAGTCAGCAGTAACTTTTTCATGACGCAAACTTAGGGATTTTTATTAAATGCACGTAGTTGTATTTTTCGTAAAAAGTCTCTATAACTTCTTAATTAACTCGTTTGCAGCATAAAAGGTTTGCGAAAGGGACACTTTTTTGTATCCCCGCTATCTCACCGAGTTCCGAAACATCTGTGGCGTCACCCCCGTATGTTTCTTGAAGAATTTATTGAAGAAAGCCGCATTATTGAACCCCAGGCTCAGCGCAATATCCTTCACCGACGTATTTTCCGTGCGCAGTTGCGTCTTGGCATCCATGATGAGCGTTTTATTGATAATCTCCATCGCCGTATGCCCCGACTCTTTCTTGACAAGCCGGCAGAGGGCAGACGTTTGCATATTTATCTTCCTGGCATAATACGCCACCTGATGCTCCCGGACATAGTCCTCATGTACCATCCGGACGAAAATCCGGTACTGTTGGAAATGTCTGCTACCCGGTGTCTCTATCAGCTTCGCCTGTTCCGGACAAAGCTCGGACACCCCCTGTAACATCAAGCTCAGGAACGACTGAGACACAGCTTCACTCAAATTCTCCCCAATCTCTTTATAAAGGTGAGACAGAAACGTAAACATCTCCGCATACAGTGTGGAAGCCACTTCCGATAGCGGGAAAACATAGTGCTTACCGATGACGTAGAACTTATCCATCATATTCTTACCCATCCCCGCATTCTGGATCAGTTGTTGTGAAAACATGACGGTATGCATCTCCAGATCATCCGACGTTGCCAGCAGTTGGATGAAAGATTCCGGCGGAAGCGCTATTAACTCATTCGCCCGAATCCGGTATTCGGTATGGTTGATGATTGCTTTCAGGGAACCCCTGCTGCAGAGGGCGAAAATACCCCCCTCTGTCTTATAGGATTTCTCCAATAAAGGTTCCAGCTCATTAATTGTGATACACTTGTAAGCAGTGAAGCCTGCATGTATATTGAATTTACTTATGCTCATCTTTTTCCATTTAGGTATGCAAAATTGAAGGATATCGGTATATAATCAACAGGAATAACCGTTAAATTCGCCTTTTTATCCCTTTCTGTCCCGTTAAAAGATGTAAAGATGTGAACGATGGAATATATCTGCGCCGAAATAGAATGTTGATTTCTTCCGTTTTGTTTGCCATCTACCTGTTTATGCCCGACCTTTGTCACCTTACACGATAAACATAGCCTTATGAACCCCGATATACCTCAGGAAGTACGGATTGTGAACGCCATTGCTGAACAATTGTTCGATGTATGGCCCGTCAGCATTGTTATGATTGATCTTGAAGACTGCATCTGGCGTGTGAACAAGCAAATGAGCGATGAACTTCAACTGGATGCAGATGTCATTGGAAAGCCCGTTGTCGATATGCTGGAGGTTGTGCAGGATAAAGAGAATGTCCTGCCCCGCTACCTGCGGGAGTTGCACGAAGACCGTCAGCGCATTATCCACTTGACTTCCAATTGCTTCATGCTCGAACCGAAGAGACATATCAGTTTTCTTATACAAGGTGCTTTGATGGGCATATATGAAGAAAACCGATTGGTAAGAATCGTACTTTACTACCGCAACGTGCTGGAAGAAAGTACCCGGGAACATCTGTTGAACATCGCCCTGAGCCGGACGCAAATATTTCAATGGTCGTACGACATGGAGCGTAACCTTATGATTATCGACCCCCGCTACTTCGAATATTTGGGCATTCCCACGCGAGACTACACTCTCACCTCCGAAGAGTTTGCTTACCTGATACATCCCGACGACCGTCAGTCGTTGTTTGACGCCTTAACCCTGCAACTGGATGGCACTCTGTACGAAGCCCCCGTCGAATATCGCCTTCGCCGTGACGACGGCAGTTGGGAATGGTTCGAAGCCCAGTCCACCTATGTCGGGCAGTTGAAGGAAACTCCTTTCCGTGTAGTCGGCATCTGCATGAGTACCCAGAAGTATAAGGATACCGAAGAACGGTTGAATGAAGCCTTGCGTAAGGCCCGGCGCAGTGATGAACTGAAAAGTATCTTTCTTGCCAATATGAGCCACGAAATACGCACGCCACTCAATGCCATCGTAGGTTTTTCTTCCCTGTTGGCCTATGGCGAATCGGACTTGACCAAAGAAGATATCATAGAATTTACCTCTCTGATCGAAAAGAACAGCCAGTTGCTGATGGTTTTGATCTCCGATATCCTGGACCTTTCCAAGATAGAATCAAACACAATGGAATTTAACTTTTGCAACATTTCTCTCCACCAGGTATTGAATGAGATAGGCAGTACGCAAAGGATGAATATGCGCGAGGGAGTGGAGTTGTTGTTGGATCTTCCCGGGCAGGAGGTGACCGTTTATACCGATCCCGCTCGGTTGAGTCAGGTTATAAACAACCTGGTGAACAATGCTATAAAGTTTACTTCCGAAGGAAATATCCGTATTGGATACCGACCGGCCCCCTCCGGGGATGTAAAGATATTTGTGGAAGATACCGGAACAGGTATGTCAAAAGAAGTACTCGAACATATTTTTGATCGTTTTTACAAAGGAGATGCCTTTAAGCAAGGTACGGGGTTGGGGCTGGCTATCTGCAAAACAATCGTCAAACGTTTCGAAGGCAAGATCGAAGTGGTGTCCATAGCCGGGAAGGGTACGTGCTTTACAATCACCTTGCCCCTGAAAATAGAAGGATAAAGTGCTCTTTTTATGCAGAATTGATACAATAATATACGCTTCCGATGTCATATCCCACTGGAAATCGCTACCTTTGCAGCCTTGAACGATAAATTCATTGACACTATGATATCAGTAGAAGGACTGAAGGTGGAATTTAATGCAACCCCTCTGTTCGAAGACGTCTCTTACGTAATCAACAAAAAAG